>JAABUK010001646.1_pt1 | contig 41979 bp, 39 predicted proteins | sample 5559141 | NCBI WGS metagenome assembly JAABUK01 (sample SAMN10711869, study PRJNA513367) | rock metagenome | isolation source: Antarctica rocks | place: Antarctica: Victoria Land, Pudding Butte nord | collected 2016-01-03 | reverse complement strand
CAGCAGCTGGCATAGCCCATATCCTTGACGACAGGTTGCAACCAGTCTACCAATTCCAGAAGTGGCTTGTGGACAATGATCTGATGGACAAGCCAGGTACTGTGCTGCTTTCTGGACCATCTGCTTCACTTTCAGATGGCTATTGTCGAACGCCTTGAACACTTAGTGCTTAGTGTATATTGTTTTCCCAGTTATTGTCTATTGACTCCCCTGATGAGTCCTAAAGACAAGAAATGTAATTGATAGATTGATTGAATGTGAGCTTGGCCCATGGTGTGACTCCCATATCCACTTCAGGTTTTGGCAACTGCAGTTTTGAGTCAACAGCCACCAACCAGGGCACCAGTACATCAGGTTCCTGCAAGGGACTCAAGCCCAACATCCAAGTCAACAGGGAAAACCTGGGGCGATACCTTTGGCATTAAACACTTATCAGATGCAGAGATGATAGAGTATGAGCAACAGAAAAAGGAAAAATTCAATAAAAGGTGAGTGTGATTGGTAGTGCTGACAGAAACCTCAGCATAAGTCTTTGGTAGCCAAATTCAGAGCTGAACATTCTCAGGGATACCTGCACCCCTTACAGCAATAACAATGCAAAACGCAGTACATTTTGTCATCAAGATGGAGCAGCTTGCCATAGGTTCGAAACTGTATCTTGCTTTGCAGGCTTGTAAAAGCTGGACTTGGTCCTGATGAACGTATGGTACAACAGAGGCAGCGCCCAGATTGACCATCTTGAGTCCCATGCAAACAGTCATCATGTACTGGCCTGGGAGACCACACACTAGCTGCAAGCAAAGCTTCATTGACAAGGCTGATGGGTATGCATACACGCCCGCATTGCAACTCCATAAATCTGCTGAGCATACTATGTGTCTGAAGTTTGGTTGCATATCTTGGCTGACACCCAGCAGCTGAGTAGATTGATTGAGACTTACTGCAATTCATCATTTGCTTGCACTCATTGGCACTGACATGCTTGCAGGCACTAGCACTGTTGCTCAGTCTACTGTTGGTTTGCAGGATGTCTTCAAACTCTTGCGGTCAGAGGGGCATGCACGATGTGTGCCTGCAAGGTGTGCCATTTTGACTGCTGACACATGTGTGCAACATGCATCCTCGTGATGACAGCTGGGATTACAGTGATGTTTGACATCAGGATCTTGGCAGCTGCGGTGGTGTGCATCATTTGAACTTGCTCTGCTACCATGCCAGCCTTGACTTGACTGACAAGTAGCAATCTTTGATGCCGTAGCTCAGCTGCACATTGCTGCTGTAACCACCCCACAAGAGGCAGATGCACAGACTAGAACAGGCATGCAATTGATGATGAGATGCCTTACCTGCTTAGACTTTAGGTACTGGATTTGCGTGATTGCCTTGAGTCTGTCTCCCTGTGAACGAGTGGTCTTTGTGACTGTGCAGTGATGTATCTACTATACAGTCTTCAACATTTGTTTATGCATGACATAGCCTCTTCATTATTTGGACTGCAGTGCTGTTGAGGACAACAGTGACTGAACTGAACTTGTCACTGATTCCTTGCGTGTATCATTACAGTTCGGATTTGTTGCAATGGTGATTTGCTCTTGACAAACAGAGCAATTGTGAGGCAATCATGTTCAAAGACCATTCACCCACGAAGATTCTTGATGCACAATTTCACATCCACACACCCTCACTGCTGTTATAAGGTACACTCATGTTGCTCACCAAAAGTCTGGCACCCTGTAAGACACTGCAAAAGTCCAAGGCCCTAGCAGGTGAAACAGTGTCACATGAGTATATCTTTATGCATATGAAATAAAGCTAGACCAAACAGCAGACAGAGCTGCAGCCCCTCTGCTCGTAGCAAATTCTATCATATACATTGTACCAAAACTTAGGATTGCAGTGATCCTTGGCACCACCAGCAAAACAATCCAGAGTGATGAAGTCCCACTTCACGTCCTTAATGGGCAACATGCCGATATTAGAAAAGATTTATGTCAGAGCATTCTACTACTCTAGACAACATATCGCCAAGCCACAACGCATCAGTCTCCCCAGACGCACAGACATGTTCAAAATCCAAGGCGACGTCTGACAATCAAAGCACAATACACAAGCCTCTGATGACCTCTCAGTACTATAGTATAACAGCTAGCAGAGCACCATGCAGTCGGCAAATGCAGCAAACATTGATTGACTGCCTTTACTGGTTGTGAGCAATCAAACGTACCCTAGTTGAGCAATCAAACAAACCCTAGTTGAGCAATCAAGCGTACCCTAGTTGAGCTACGCAGGTTGTTGAGAATATCCCCCCGGGCTGAGCAAGCTGTTGGTACCTCACGCCCGCCCCACGAACCCCACGCCCTCCTTGCTTTACCTACTGCCTGTGTGCTTGCTGCAGACTCCTGCAACACATTGCCACAAGTCAGCGACACTGGCGATAGATGCAGAGTTGCACTTGAACGCAACACTTGTCTTGCAAACAAATGCATTTTCCTGCCTTTTTTGCACCTGGAAAAGCTATATTTCTCAAAAGTATGTGCAAATCTCAAAACTAACCAATTACACATTACTGCTTATCTGACAGGTCAGGGCGTAGAGCACTGCAAGCAATTGCTGCGCTGCAGAGATGTACTGCTTGTTTGGCAGCTCAGACCTAAATACAAGCCCTAAGGAGGGCATCCCATACCTGGGCCCAATTCCCCGCCGTGAATTGTTCACTTGGACTTGCAAGGCTGCTTGAGTGCGAGCTATCATCCAGGGTATAGGGCCGGCCTTCTGAGGCCCTCTTTGTCTCCAGCAACCCTGACAGGAAGGATGGAGCAGAACTCTGCCTTGCTGGCCTTCTGAAAGTCTTGTCAATCTGCACCACATAACATACATGCTGGGTGGGGTGGGGTGGGGTGGGGTGGTGTGGTGTGGTGTGGTGTGGTGTGGTGTGGTGTGGTGTGGTGTGGTGTGGTGTGGTGTGGTGTGGTGTGGTGTGGTGTGGTGTGGTGTGGTGTGGTGTGGTGTGGTGTGGTGCAGAACACTGATCATGCATATGCATATCTTGCCCAAATTCAAAAGGACTCTAAAAGAGCAGCAACATCACAGAGAAGGTTATTGGGACAAAACAGCTGGATATGAAAGAAGGCCATGCGAAATTTGTGAGAACATCAACAACAGTAGTGACAACAGTGACAGTCAAACCAGCAATCACAAAAGCAGTGTTAAAAGTAGCTAGTCTGTACCAGAGTACGTGTGAGACCCCGAGCTGGACTCTGTCCGACATGATCCACTCGCCCGTGAGTCAGCTCAGCGAGAGCAAGCTCAAGAGTGGCCCGCCTCAGAGTCTCTCCTGTCTCGCGCCTCTGAGCTCTGAGCTCCTGAGTTATGGCTGTCTGAGCGTGGTCCAGCTTGGTTGCTTGAGACTGCAGCTGCTGCAGCAGCTGCATGGAGCTGCCCATGTGACCCCTGAGATCATCCAACAGGCCAGCCTGCAGATGAAGATACAAAAACAATTTGTGATGCAAACGTATACTTGAAGATATGTGTATGTTTACACATGTGTGTGAACATATAACATGGACATGTGTGTACACACACATACATACACATGTACACATGACATAAACATGTATAGACACAAATTTACTGCATGCAAAAAGGTCTCACTCAAGTGATTAAAGTTAACGAGACATCATAGAAGCTTCATGGTGCTGCTCATACTCTCTCTGACATTGCATATTCAGTCTATCTGCATTTTACCATAAGCACCAGTAGCGTTTGGGCAATGGAGGTAACGAAGCAGATTGACGTAAGCACCAGTAGCGTTTGGGTAATGAAGATAATGAGGCAGATTACCGTAAGCACCAGTATTGCTTGGGTAATGGAGGTAACTAGGCAGATGCTGCAGCTGCACGGTTCTCTGCAAGTGCTCCTGAAAAGAAAGAAAAGAAAAGAAAACTTTGTGCTCTTCAGCGATCAAAACGGGAGCCTCTCAAGGCGGCAGCTCGGAGCTATTACCATAGGCCATAGCCCAACAGGTGCGTTCATGAGCTTGCACAGCTGATCAGACAGACAGAACGACAAAATACCTTGACGTTGGCACAATGACTCTAATGAAAGCCTGTCCACTGAATTGCCTAAGCAAGCTGAGGGTTGAGTCATGCCCACCTGTTGACTCATCTCCAAACGCCAGCTGCTCTCGCAGCTTCTGACCTGGTCTTTCAGCTCAGAAACAATGCAAGCCTGACGCTCTAGCTCCCTTGAGGCGTTCTTCTTCAGCTCCACCTGTCCCCTAAGCTGCTCAATGGAGCCTGAGTGTGACCTCAGAAGCTCATGGCCCTCAGCACTCACCTTGAGCTGAGCTCTGAGCTCAGTTACGACACCTGAACATGAAAGAAAAGCATGCAGTGAGTGAGCACTGTGTGGGCGCAGAGCTCTTTGACTGAGCCTAACAGACAGATGGTAAACACACTGTGAGCTGGGCACATACTTGAGGGCTTGCATGGACAAGAAATGCACATAGTGGAGGGAAACACATGGTCACATGCCTATCTGACCGGGAACCTGGGCAGCCCGGTATATACTGGGCTCCTCATTGAATTGACGCCAAAAGGCGTAATCTTTTCTTTGATTTTCTATCTGACCCTGAGGCAAAGACTCAGGCGTATGCAAGGGATTATGTTCATGCTAGACAGAGACTGTTTTCATCTTTATCAAAACAGGCATACGAGATACAGTCGCAGAACACACAGAGCTTAGAGCTGCATGCTCATTGATGCATTGCATATCAAACAGCCATCTGTTGCTCATCAAGCTTCAAAACTTGTTTTATTGAGGTCTCCATTCCTATAAACTGAGTTTGCTTTGTCAATCCTGGTGTCTGTGTGTGTGCGCGCCTTATCATGAAGTTTCATAACGAGGTGCAGTTAGTGTCTCATGTTAGTGCATGTTGGCTCACAGGACCAGGGTTTATGCACACCTAGTAGGTACCTGGCAAGAATGATTAGCGGGCACGCCTGTGAATTATTAGTGTTATTGACATTATTACTATATGAGGGTTTATGTTCTCCCTATCGCAATGGTGCAACAATGACTGACCTGTCCGCTGATCCAGCAGCTTTTGAGCAGCATCCTTTGTTTCACAACCTGCGGTGCGTGCTTCATTTCGAATGCACAGTAGCAGCAGAAGCTGCTGCTAACAAACAAGGACAACTTAATGACCAGCCCATTTTCAAAATGCAAGCTTGGACCCTGAATACTTAAGTTCAGGGTTTTGTACAGACACACTGATGAGCCACAACTGGCTCCACACCCCAGACTGTAAGTTATAAAATGAAATGAACTGTATAGAGACCAAACAGTGGCCAACCTGCCAGCCGCTTCAAAAGGTCTTGAGCAGCACTGTCTTTCTCTACTCGCTCAGTGAGCTGTGAGTAGCTGAGGCTGAGCTCGCTGATGCCTTGGTTGTTTGCTGTCATCCTAGCCTCAATGCCAGCAATGGCTGCGAACTGCCGCTGCAACTCAGCCTGCATGAGGCCCGTTCTTCTTCTGACCCCTGCCATGAACATGCCAATGTCAGGATGAGTTAAGCATGATGCTCATTCTTACTCTTGACTTCTGATACGAACATGCCAATGTGACATGACAGTCACGATCAGCCATGCATAATGTCCATATAAACCCTAAAATGTATTCTTCTTCTGAGTCCTGCCTTGGATGTGCCAATGCCACAATCAGTCATGCATAATGCCCATTCTTCCTCTGAGTCCTGCCTCGGACATGCCAATGTCAGAATGAGTCATGCATGGTGCCCATTCTTCCTCTCACCACTGCCATGAACATGCCAATGTCAGCATGAGTCATGCATGATGCCCATTCTTCTTCTCACTTCCGATATGAACATGCCAATGTGACATGACAGCCACAATCAGCCATGCATGATGCCCATTCAGCTTTTGACATCTATGCCAACTGTATGATCAGTCATGCATGCGCAGCATGCACTCTTCCACTTCCTTGCATTCCTGGTGATGTTGATGTGATGCTTCAGAGAGTGCAGTGGCAGTGCAGTATGCAGAGGCAGAGAACAATCACATTGACCAACACCACAAACTGTAGTTGTAATGGCTGCACTGCAAGCTCAATGTCAGCAAAAATAGCAAATGTGTAACAATTCCGTCACAATACCGCCGTAAGGACACCGTGTAACAGACACAGGCAGCAAAGTTACCTCCAGTTGCGACTGCGATCAGCAGACACACTCCCAATGCCGCCAGGAGGGGTAGTACTGATGTTACATGAAGAGGAAGCTGAGACAGCAGCTGAAGCATGACTTGTCTGCCTCAGAATTCTAGGAGCAGATGTGGTTCCAGAACATTGTTGAAGACACACGCCACCATTGCTGCTCTGTTGGAGGCCTCTCACTGACTCACTCAGCTCAAACTCACTCTCTCTCACTCACTCAGCTGAAATTCTAGTTGAAGTCTCAGACAAAATTGTAGATGAAATGCTGGATGAGGGTCCCAGATGCACAGGGTGAGGCAGGAAATGTAAAGCTGTCCTTCTTGGACAAAATAGTCTCCTGCAAAGTACACAAAGATGGGTTTTGACAGCACGAAGAAGAAAACTCAAAGGGGATGATGCAGTCTGTGCAGGAGCTTTCAGAGAGATGTCGTTACTTGAAAGATTCACGCAGCAATGATGAGCGGCGTGCTGTATTGTGAGTTAGGACATAGAACGCATGGGCAGGGATGTAGGTCCCTCTGCTTTTTCAGAGATGCATGCTGTGAGGAGATGCACGCAACAACAATGAGTGACAGGTCACAGCAATGTGGATGCGCTGAGCAATCAGGTTGCAAACAAAAGCCTAGCATACGCCATAATACTGTATGCAAACAAGGTACCAGCAGAATGCAACACTTGGTGATAGGCTCAAGACAGGAGCCTTTTCTCTACAAGCAGCACTGGCAGGACGCAGCACTGACTCATAACAACTTTGTACATGGTTGACTTACCTGACCTAGATACTTGCTTTTTTGAGTCTGCTTGTAGCCATGCTACCGCGAAGAAGATCACAAAGGACACCAGAAGGCATTGGCACTGGCCTCGACATCTGTCGCTGCCTTCAGACTTGAGAGGCGGTCCATTCGCATACCGAACTACCTCAAATTTTGAGTCGTTGCTTCTAAGTTGTGCAGCAAGCTGGCGATGTGTGCGGGGCGTTTTCGCAGCCCAATACTGAGTCAGGTATGGTCAGCTGCTTCCAACAATGCAGCAACTCGCGTTCACGCAATGCGCCAAGCTAACCATGAGTACTGACGAGCTGAGAACGATAAACAGGTGCAGGGCGCCTGTGAATAGCAAACAATCAACATCCAACACGGCGTATGCGAAGTCCAAGCCTTATTACAGTTCGTTTGCACCTCGAGGCCTTGCGGGTCAACTTCAAGACTGCATCGCGCTTCGCGACGAAGTTACGTCAAGACGTCGTACAATTACTAAAGCCCTGTTGCGGTTAGTGGCACATCCAGAGATCACGACGCCGTCACCGCTATGGTAACCGCACCGCTTTACCGCTAGCAACCCGGTAACGAAAAGCGGTGACACCGTCGACACCGGTAACACACTGCGCACTCACCGCATCGAAAACGGTAAAGTGTAAACAGGATCTAAAGTAACACGTAATCTCGATCTGATCAATATTGCAGTCAATGGGATGTAATATTCATGCCCTATCGCCAACTCAGTCTTGCTTTTTGAGCACTTGCTCAGATATCTAATGCTCCATCACACGTCTACTAGCCTAGTACCTCTCAGGGCTCGAAACATGTCCGAACATCGATGGATATCCTGGGCCCAATTAACAGGCTGTAACGTTACAGCATGTTAGTTATAACTGCTATGACAGTTTATCACATGTGTGCACACAAAAAAGTTGTTGCCAGCAACTTTCATGAATTTCATGATCATGCCTTGATGCATCACTTTCACATCCAACCTGATCCCTTGGAAAGAGCTTTGATGGGCAAGCATGCTTGACATGCACAACTACAACATTGATCAATCACCAGCAACAGCTGAACTGTTACAATAACATGTGTGTCACAGTCATGATGTACATCATCCAGTGGCTGCCTAGCTTACTACAGTCACGTGACAGTGCACTGGATATGCAAGAAAAGAAAAGAAAAGGAAAGGTTATGCTTTTCAGCGAGCATAACGGGAGCCTCCCAAGGCGGCAGCCCAGACCTCCCTGGATCGGAACGGTACGCCTGCAACATGACCCAAGACTAGCTTCTCTTCTGCATACAAGGGTCCCCCCACAGATCCACCCAGCCTTTGGTATGGGCTGCTATGTGTCAGTATGTGACGTAGCAGGTCAATTTTCAGTTCAGCGCAGCATGTTGCGGTTGCAGCAGATAAGGTCCATGGACCTGCTGCCATTGCTCTTCCTCATACACACACGTTAGGCTGCAGCAGCTTATGATGCAACAGCTTGCAACATGTACATGAGCTAATTCTATTGTCAAAGACTGCCTACGTGCATCATGACAAGGCAGCCGCTGCAGACCGAGGCCATGGCCATAGAGCTGTTGTTGTTGCTCTCCGTGATGGTGCTCTCCAGCTTGATTGTGTATACACTACATATGGAAACTCCTCCTGCAGCCCATCACATGCCCCTTAGTGTTGAGTATGTTACTGAACAGCAAGAAAGCCCACCTGCATCCATGGAGCTGCTGCCATTGCTCTTGTTTGTGGCATACAATAGTAGGGTTGCAATACAGTGTAGCAGTGTGCGAAGCCTACCTGCATCCATCTTGGCCAGGCAGCCGCCGCAGACTGAAGCCATGGAGCTGCTGCCAGTGTAGCAGTGTGCGAAGCCTACCTGCATCCATCTTGGCCAGGCAGCCGCCGCAGACTGAAGCCATGGAGCTGCTGCCGTTGCTCTCCATAATGGTGCTTCCCTATAAGCAGAGAAACCTGGAAAACCTCAAGCACCTGTCATGACAGGTGAAAGAGACAGTCTGCACCTGAGCTGTACATGGTCAGACAGACCCCCCAGCCCTGCTGTCAAAATGCAGGTATGCATATTGTTCAGGCAGCATTGACGCACAGTCTCACCAAAGCCATTTTTCTTATGAGATCTATCAAACCAGAGCAGCCTAACCTTGTAAGGCAGAGCAGAATCTTGAGGTAGGTTTTCTGTCTAACCTATGACAACAGATAGAAACAGCAGGTCGGGTCAATGCGCTACCAGAAATCAGGCTGACAACAAGATAATTTAGCCTGCATCAAAGTAGCAAATTGACCTGACATGCTGTTTCTGTCTGTCGCAGTACACAGACCAGAGCTTCAGGTCACTGCACCACACTTGCATGCATGTATTTGTCTATGTGCACGAAGGTGTGGTGACAGCTTTTGACACAGGGTGCAAGATGGCAATGCAGACTTGAAGCATAACATGCTAGCTTGCATGAAGGTGTCGCAGTGACCATACCTGCTCTTTCTTGCTGTAATGTTAACAGAGAGAGACAGTCAAGTCACACCGACAGCTTCATGCACACAGACTGCAGCTTGGGCATGAGACAGAGCAGTGCGATGCAGACCTCAAGCACTCTGGTGCAAATTCGCATACATGTCTACATTGCCAAGTGCTTACGTAGTGCCAAGCTTGTCAAGAGACCTAATTGTCACAACAGATCACATGGCAAGCACCAACGCGTGCAGCTCCCCGCGTGCATGCATGGTCAACTGCCATGTCATTAAGCAGGTGCAAAAGCTGCATTACAGCATGCACAGCACACCAACATGATATTAGCAGCCTCATGCCATAATGGGGGTAATTGTAGGGCTTGCAACTTTCCACAAAACAACAACAGTGATGGCAATGGATGACAGCAGGGCGACACATGTCAGCAGCTGACTCTTTGACAGGTGACTCTCTTCATTTGTGCCTCCAGAAGCAGAAAAGAAAAGAGAAGTTTACGCTTTTCAGCGAGCATAACAGGAGCCTCCTAAGGCGGCAGCCCGGAGTCCAGAAGCATGCATGAACAAGGAGGGCCACTTCCAGAGGGTCAACTCTTGGTTGGGCCTCATCCTCAACTTTAAAGCTAAAGAGACGGAAACCCTGCTTGCATGGCAGTCTGTGCTCAGCATCATGGCATTGGCTTTGGGACAAACGACTTGGGCTCAGCCGCAATATGGAGTGAACCATGACTAGGGTGCACAAAGCCTTTGGTGCAACTTGTACCTGCAGAGGAATGTAAGCACCCTTGATCAAATTGTCATGTGCCTCACTTCAGACTCTAGAGCCTTATCTTACACGCCAGATCTGAGAGCCTCATCTTACACGCCAGAATAGCTCAACCATGTGAAACATAGCAAAGACTGCAGTTGAGTTTTCTGTCTGACCTAGGACAACAGCAGGTCAGGTCAAGCCTAACACCTCAATGCAGCCAACAGCATGACAATTTGGCTTGCACAAAGGTATTGTGCGGACCTGATCAGATCATGACTTGCTCTTTCTGTCCGTCATAACATGCTGCACAGGTCACGGCACCAAACCTTTATGCATATACTCCTCTAGATGTCTGCAAATATTTCACGTTAATGTGGTGCTGGCTCAACGTAAGACGCAAGAGTGCAACGCAAACTCTAAGCGTAACATGTTAGCTTGCATGGAGGCCTTGCTGTGATCAGACCTGCAGTTTCTGTCTGCCGCAACAGATTCAACAGAAGCTGTCAATCAAATCCAACAACAGCTTCGTGCATGTAAACTGCAGCTTGAACATAAGATGCACCGCTGCAATGCAAATCTGCATATGTATATAGGTGACTAGTTGTCACAGCAGATCACATAGCAAGCATCAATGCATGCAACTTCACAAATGCATGCATCAATGATAGATAATCACAACATATACATCAATATGAGATCAGGAGCCACGTGCCTTGACTGTACGTTGCTGCTTTGTATATACCCGCCTTGAGAGTCGGGTTTTCAGTTTGCGCATCACAAGCAGGAAAAAACAATTAAGGCAGCACGGCAACACATTCAGGAGCAGAGCCTCAGGGAATGACCAGAGTGGCGCTGAGTCATGTCCAGATTGTAAGTTGCTTGTGGACTATACATCTGCCGCTCAAGGTAGCACAAATGGAGTTTGTGGCTTATATACCTCTTGCCAACAGTGTGTGCTTGGCTGCCGTAAACGGAAAGTATGGGTTGTTATCATCACCACCACCCATGGTACAGCAGTGGCCCTACCCTGGAAGGATAAAAGTTAACAATCCATCCTAGACCTCTCGTGCAACCAAGTTCATTGGCCAGGCCCACACCCCTGACAAGAGAAATGCTTTGGCCGTGCGTTTTTTTCTCTGTTTTGGGATTTGTTCTGGGGTCCAAGCATTGCAATCTGCATGTTGAGGCTTTGGGCTGGGGACCTAAGCCCTGGACACAAAACCCTGAGTCTCATGACAACGGTACAGCTGATCACCTTCCACCAAGGTCACTAAGTGTCAAGCATCATTGCTCAGTTGGAATTGCAAGGGGCATCAGGGCATCACATTAATGTGATATTCATCTCACACACAGGAAGAGGACCGCTGTGGTTCCATACACACCTGGTGACCCTGGTTGAGATGCATGCAGTGCTGAGGACGTCCTATATGAGTCTAGTCATGGCAGCTGCGGTTGAGCACATGCAACAAGTCACACCATGGTCACACATGTCTGCCCCTAGACGCAGCCTGTGGAGCTGTTGCCCTTACTGCTCTTCACGCTGATACATTTAAGGGTGCAAAACATTTGCTGCAGCGCTGCTGCAAATGTTTTCAGCCAGTCAGTCAGGGATTTTACAGTCACAAAGCTGCTGCCGTTGGTCTTCTTTGTGCAGTATTGTACATATTGTAGCCATGCATGGCTATAGTATGTACAATACTGTATAAAGAAGACCAACAGCAACACACTGCGCACTGCACCTCAGTGGCTTCAGTTTACATTTGGGTCACCCAATCTTTCAATTCTACATCAAACGCAGTCAGAAACTCATTTGTCTGCATACTAATGCTCAAAACGCTGGCACATAATGGCAAGTCTAGGGGTCATACTCTAACCCCTGATGCATCATACTCTAACCCCTGATGCCTCAGAACCCTACAACCATACTTGTTGATCAGCTAGACACTGCACTTTTTCAATTCGTCAAGAAAGCTGCAACTTCTGGCTTGCGTTGTGGAGTAAAACAGCAGCTAAGACCGATGTAACAGATGTAGAAGCCCTGCTACATCTATCACCCCAGAACTCAGCTGCTGTCAACTCATTAAGCAAATGCGGACCTGAATGGCGACAACAACATTCAAAACATAGCCTATCCTGCAGGGACAAGGCATAAAAAAGCCCCCAAATCAGCATACTGCAAGTTGTGCTCAATGCGCACGCTGCTAATGTAGCTTTGATGAACAGTCTCGCTTCAGCCCTGCCCTACTTGCCAGAGCAGCCTAGTTGAGCCAGAAAGAGCAGACTGACCACATGAGATCTCAGTTGATCTAGACAATGCAAAAGGTGGTTGGTTCTTCTGTCAAACTCACTACCATAGTACGACACATACAAAGCTTTTGTCTTAAGATCATGCCAGGTTGAGGCAATACAGTCTTGACATGTTGTGCTGTTTCTGTCTATCTGTCACAAACAGGTGCGGCCTGATCCTCAACCTTAAGCCCAGAAAGACAAAAGCCCTATTTGCACGGCAGTCTATGGCTTGGCATCACGGCGCTGGTTTTGCAACAAATGATCAGTACAAGAAGCTTTTTGTCATTTGCAGCTGAGCCCAAGTCATGACCTGGGTTCAGCCGCAAAGGCCAAAAAGCTTCTTGTTTTGTTGGCAGAGCATTCCCAAGCCTTCCAAGTCCAACTCTCATTTGGTCAAACTGGCATGCAACCTGATTTTTGGTGGTGCTTATGAAAAAAGCGTGCCTACGTTCCCTTGGAGTGTGACCTGCCCAGGGTGGCAGCCTTTGCAGCACAGTATTGCAATAAATTTGTATATATATACATTAATATATACATTAATATGCAGTGAACCATGACTAGGGTGCACAAAGCCTTTTGATTTTCAAAAGGCTTTGTGCACCCTAGTTTGAGTTGTACTACAGAGGAACGTAAGCACTCTTGATCAAGATGTCATGTGCCTTACTTCAGAGCCTTATGTTACGCACCAGAAAAGCTCAACTATGTGAAACAGAGCAAAAACTGGACTTGAGTTTTGTGCCTGAGCTGTGACCAAAACAGCAGGTCAGGTCAAGCCTAACAACTCAGTGCAGCCAACAGCATAACAGTTTAGCTTGCATAAAGGTGTTCTGTGGACCTGACTTGCTCTTTCTGTCAGTCAAAACATGCTGCACCGGTCACAGCACCAAACCTTTATGTATATACTCCTCCAGATGTATGCAAAAATATTTTATATTGATGTGGTGCTGGCTCAGCATAAGACGCAAGAGTGCAATGCAAACTTTAAGCGTAACATGCTGGCTTGCATGGAGGCCTTGCTGTGACCAGACTTGCAGTTTCTGTCTGCCGCAACAGGTTCAACAGAAGCTGTCAGTCAAATCACATGATAGCACACCAAAGTGAGATCAGGGGCCACATGCCTTGACTCTACGTTGCTGCTTTGTATATGCCCACCTTGAGAGTCAGCTCTTTCTTGTGGATCACAAACTTGTAGCTTCAGACAGCCACAAGCTTGCAATTGCAGACAACCATAACCTTGCAGCTTCAGACAACATCAATGAAGGCAGCAGGGCAACACATTCAGGAGCAGAGCCTCATGGAATGACCAGAGTGGCGCTGAGTCATGTCCACAGTGGATCTGACCTGTACAGTCTGTCTGTCACAACATGCTGCACAGGTCACCACACCAATGTTGTGAGATGCATAATAGCATTTTGCAGATTGCATCTTGTACCTTCTGACTGCAAAACCAGCCGAGGCTGTCACTCTGCTCTCAGCTAATCCAGAAAGATTGCATGAGAGACAAAGCAAGATTTTCAGCTGCCTTGATAATCTATCAGCAAATTGTCATCAGGATTGACTTAGGATTTGCACTGAAACCCTAGGCCTTGAGTGTGGCACATACCTGTCTTGCCCTCACAGTAACTGTTCAGCCAAAACTGTTCAGACAAAACTGTTCACATAGAACTGTTCAGACTGAATTGTTCAAACTGAACTGTTCAGACAGACTACATTCTGCCAGCAGACAAAGCTGTGCATGCACAAGTGTCCAGTGACATCAACCATGTGTCTGTGTGAAGCCCTTGCATGCACAAATGTCCAGTGACAGAAACTGCGTGTCTGTCTGAAGCTTCGGCAAGCACAACTGTTCAGTAACAGCAGCTGTGTGTCTGTGTGAAGCCCTTGCATGCAAACGTGTGTAGTGACAGCAACCCTATGTCCGTGTGAAGCCCTTGCGTGCACAAGTGTCCCGTGACAGCAACCATGTGTCTGTGTGAAGCCCGGGCAGGCACTAGTGTCCAGTGGCAGCAACCGTGTGTCTGTGTGAACCCCTTTCATGTCCAGGCAACTGTGTGTCTGTGTGAAGGCTTTTCATGGCCTTGCACATGCAGCTGACCCCAGTCTGACGGAGCCACAGAATTAGATGAGCATGCAAGTAAGACCTGTACACTGTGATTGCATCAAAATCTGAAACCAATTGCACCTATGAGATGCTGCAGCTGGCAGAAATAGCCTGCATACTTGCTTGCCAATGGCAAGTAGAGCGCATGGACTGGGGCACAGGACTGTGGCACAGAGTGGAAGCACCACTATGTATCACAGAGCACCAATGAAGTGCTTTCTACCAATGGCTGGGAGTTTTCCAACACCATCAGGTGCTTTTTCAGCTTGGTTCAAGAGGCAACTAGTATGGCTCAAGGGAAGGACTGCCGGGGGCAGCAGGGAAAGCTGGGAGCATAAGCTGGGAGGATGCAACATATATCATACATTGGGCGCTAGCTCCGGAAATTGACCGTTTGACATATTGCCTTGGTTGTCAACCTCACATCAATTAATATTGCAAAGACAAGCACTGCGACAGAGAAAAGAGCATCCCGAGCTATTCCAAGTTCAAGTTCAATCAACCAATTGAGTGCAATCAACCAAGTTCAATCAACCAATTGAGTGCATCATTGTCATTAATAACCTTTTCAGTCTGGGGTGTGGAGCTAGTTGTGACTCATCAGATCTCCTGGCTTATAAAAACTAAAGAAAATATAACGTGTATAACGTCATCTATATTTTTACAGGTTTTTTTTTTTTTTTTTTTTTTTTGGTGGTACTTGAAAGCACAGGTGCATGTGGTGTATGACAAGATCAAGCTGGTGGGAGTTCTACAGGCTAAAATTGCTGCTCATGCACATGTGCACATGGGCACGAGCAGCAACCTTAGCCTGTACAATCTAGCTTGTACAGTAAGGATCATGTTATTGATTGTGACCTGGGGTGTGCAAGGCATGTGACTTTGCTGCACACCGTATGCTACCATGTGTCTGCAAGCTTGAGTCTCTGAGTCACATCTGTGCCAGCATATGCATCTCAGACAGCTGTGACACTACCCCAGACAATCTGACACTACCCCAAACAATTCGATATATCCTGTATATACTACCCCGGGGGGCCGGCCCAGACAGCTGTGACACTACCCCAGACATCTGTGATGGCGTCCCAAACAACTGTGACACCACCCAAGAAATCTGTGACAGCATCTCAGACTATCAAGCATTGGATGGGAACTTGTGGCCACAGTTTGGGCTGAACAGTAAACAGTGATATCATCTGCTGACAGGGCAGTCAGAAACAACAAGTTGGTCATCTTTAAATTGCCTGGAGCGTTCTTCCCCATTTTGGCAAATGTTTGCATGGTAGACTACACTCTATCATGGTATCATGGCATCTGCTTTGGGACAAATGACGTGGGCTCACCCATTTGCAAGTCCCCTCCCCCCCAAGGGTGGTGTGACCCCATTTACACCCCCCTTGAGGGGGGGCAAGAGATAGACACATACCCCTTAGGTAGAGCAGCAATCAGCTTGTCTGATGACTGATCAGCAGAATTATTGTAATCAATCATGCCTACATACAAACAACATGCAAGCAAAGGTGCTACACAAGACCGGCAATTTGATTTCTACCAAACAGGGAGAGAGAGAGTGCATGCAATTGAGACCAGCTGCTACCTTTGGCTGAAACCTCTTGTTGTCATAAACCATGCCCAAAAAGTCTGAGGTGACAACAAGGTGATTGACCTAGCGGTAGCAGCTTGTCTTGATTGCAAGTACGGTCCCTGGTTGGTGAGACTCAATTTGCCGGTCTTGTGTAGCACACTTGCTAGCACGGCAGTCCACTGTCTAAGTAGCTGATATAGACTTCCAGCTGTGGAATCAGAGTTGTGCCATCAACAGATGTGCACAATTGAGCAGATTTTCTTTTTGCACCAGCATAATGTGTGCCCCATGTGGGTCAGTGAGTGAGCAACAAAAGTACTGAGTACAGAGTGAATGACTGAATGGTTAGTACAGTGTCTGTCAGGCTAACGTGCATGTGTTGGAGGATTTCCATGTCAGCAGGAGTGGTCAACATTTTGATGAAGTGGTTCAGCAGCCCAGCCCATGGCCAGCTGCTGTGTCACACAGGCTAGGAGGTTGTGCCACCCCATCAAGACCCCACCCAGCCCAGCTGGCACCTCCAGAGGTGGGACGCCTAAAGGTGAGCACAGCACTCACACCACCATTACTGTCAAGCACACACAACAAGACATGACTCTAAAGGAAAAGAAGTGGAGAAGAAGAATAAAAGAAAGAAGAAGACAAGAAACAACAAGAAGATGCACCCCAGCCCAGCCCAGCCAGGCCCAGCTGGCACCCCCAGAAGCAAACAGTATATACCCACAGCAACACCATCACTGTCAAGCCAAACCAAGTGTTGGCAGAATCCCATGTCAGCAGGAGTGGTCAGAACCTTGATGGTGCGGCACAGCAGCCTGGCCCAACTGCAGCCCAGCCCAGCCAGGTGGCTCTGCCCAGCCCAGCTGGCACACCTAGAGGTGAGCACAACACTGACACCACCGTCAGCGTCAAGCTCAAACCAAGTGTTGGCACATTCCGATGCATGTGTCTGACTCAGCAGAAGTGGTCAGAATCTTGATGGAGTGGCACAGCAGCCCGGCGCAACCTAGCTCAGCCCAGCCGAGAGGCTGTGCTTTCCCATCAAGACCCAGCCCAGCTCACCTACAGCTAAAATACAATCATTGAGCGGCTGCCAGTCTGTGCAGTGTGTCCAGTCTGTAGCTGTGCTACAGCATACAAGTAGTCAGGTGCATTGATGTCTGCTGTCTTTGCATGTATACATGTTGCCATTCTGTCTGGCAAATTAGTCAAGATGGTTTCGTGCAGACTGATGTTGGGGTGTAAAGTTTACTGACCCAACCAAACCTGATATTGGCTAAATTGACTAAGGCTAGGTCAAAGTCACCCGATTGAAAACCAGAGGTGGAGGAGGGCACCTAACTATACAAAAGTTAGGGCAAACTTTGTGAGAAGGGCACTTGCAAGAGTCCCTTGCAGGCTACCATGCCCTTAAGTGACCTGCTAAGGGCACTTGCAAGTGTCACTCTAGGGCATGCTATGCAGTTTGCAAGGGCCCCGGGGGAGCCCCTGAGGTTCACTTGTTCTCTTTCATGGCTGGGACGTAGATGGAAGTGAGCAAGTGAACCTGAAGCAGGTTCATCCCAGCCATTGACAGTCCAACCATCTATCTTTGGCAATGGCCTACTTACGGGCCCCTGTAAGCATGCATGCATGTATGTGTCACATGGCCTTGCCATTTGTGTGTCATATGGCCTTTGCATCTGTGAGTAAAGCCGGAGTGTGGCACTTGCACAGATATGTTGTGACAGCTGGTCAGACAAAGCAGCAACAAAGCATTCATGCTGGCAACAAAAGGCTGGCAGCTAGCCTGCAGTTGCCTGATGCGCGAGCAGGTCAAGCACGAGACAATCCCTGCAAACATGCAGTCTAGCATGCACCCTTGTGTCGCTCACACTTATTGACCCACTGTTGACCTTTCCAATCTCTAGTCCCTCTCCCTTGCCTTCCCATGAAAATATGATGCTTTCCTGACATCATCAGACAAGACAGTGTCTTACCTCTTTCGCTTTCCTCCTTGCCCATGATAACCATTCTGGCTCTGCTGCTGCTTGTGCTGCGCTGCTGCTGTGTACGCTGCGCTGCTGCTGGGGAGGGCTCCTCATGGCGCTGCTGCTGTCTTCCTCCTCCCCTGAAAATATTAAGTGTTGTCAAGAAACTGCTCAGAGCAGCATGATGATGGCATGCGGCCACTAGGGTTTCCAGCAACCCCCAACAAAAGCAGTCGCCCATGCCTGTGTTGGGGTTTGCTGGAAACCCTGGCGGCCGCATGCCATCATCATGCTGCTCTGATCAGAGGCAGGGGCTGCTTGATGCCTGATGGCCCCACCCATTGCTTTGGGATCCTGCTCGGAACCTTGGCGGACCCGAGTGACAATGGCATGAGGCCCAGATCTAGATAGGTTAAAGTGGTTTGACTATGATCATGACCACAAGTATTCTGCCAGGCACCAGGACACTCAATAGTCGTGATCAGTGGCCAGAAGCACAATTACCCCTGTGAACGACATCCATTTTCGAATAGGCTGCCGCTGTCCATGTGAGTAGCAGCTACTTTGTTCAAAGGCCCTGTCAGCAGCTCACAAGGCAACTGTGAGCTGCTGACAGGGCCTTGAACAAAGACATGTCCGGTCAGCTGCTGAGCTGGCGGCCACTGCTACCTTTGTCTTTGGTTGCTTCTAGGCAAGAAAAGAACAGAAAAGGTTACGCTTTCCAGCGATCACAACGGGAGCCTCCTAAGGCAGCAGCCCAGAGCTATATCAGCCCGGACTCATATACCATAGGCCATAGCCCTATGGGAAAGGGGAAAATGCTAAACCGCTTCTAGGTACGTCTTCCTTCAATTGAGTGAGCATACAACACCACGTGACGTGTGTCCGAGGGAAGGTTTGACTAATAAGATGGGCAATCAAGGGCACTTTGCAGAATGGATAGGACACAAAACTCCATGTGCACTCATATGGATGCACATGAGTGTTGCTTTCATTCATGCGTTCAGCACATGTCTATCTAGCCGGGTGACATTCAAATTTGCTTGCTTACACAATGTAAAGCAGAAGGAAGGATATATGGTGTTGTTCATATCGCCGAAAAAGGCAGCGCAAGTGATCCTGATCAAGATCACATGCAATCTTGATCACGATCACATGCGCTGCCCTTTTTAGAAATATAAACAATATCATGTATCCTGTATTCATGAACGCTCACACCAAAACTCATCTGGTCAAAATGCATTTGTCATTGAATGATACCATCTCCATATAGATGATTGTGTACCTTGAGGGCACGGCTGACTTGAGCTGGGGTAGCCCCAACAATGCCCATGGGCAGCACCCTGCCACTGCTCCCCTCCTCTTCTTCCCCAACAATTGCTCCGAGGCGTGCCAGCAAGAAGCTGCCACAGCTGCGACACTGCCCCCTTGCCGCTTGGTTCAGGCACAATGTACGGTGACCTTGCATTCACTTGCTGGTGGGTGGGTGGGTGGGTGGGTGGGTGAGCGAGCAAGCAAGTGAGCGAGCGAGTGAGTGCACCACATCAATGCACACTGTCCCGTGCTTACTCGACAAAGTGTGATGACCTGACAGGTCACACTTGTTGCTGTCATGCACCAGCTGGAGAGAAGCTGCAACACGTATCTACTGACTGTCTTACAAGTTTGCATTACATGTTGTGCTCACACAGGGCGTTTGCTGGCTAGCTCAAGGATGATTTCAGCAGAGAGTGAGTGGGTGGGTGGGTGGGTGGGTGGGTGAGTGGGTGAGTGAGTGAGAGAGAAGAAGGAAGAGACCTGTAGGTGGCACCAATCTCAATGGGCTCAGGTGCCGAGGCTGAGGGCACACCGCTGTCTTCTTGCATCACTGCCTTCCTGCACAGCAGCCAACCCAACATCTCAAAACCTGCTGATGTTCTGAATGACGCAACAGTGCACAATAACCAAGGCAACATATCAGGATCTGCATGTGTCTAAATGAGGCATTGGTGCACAGCAGCCAAGTCAACATCTGAGGGTTTGCTTGTGTCTGAGTGAGGCAGTGGTGTTTGTCAATAACAGTTGCAACATCTGAAGGCGTCCCTGTAGCTGCATGAGGCAGTGAGGGTCATGCAGCTGCAGTCACCCCTTTAGAGGTTGCCTCATGGCAGTAGGGTCAAGGCAACACCTGAGGATTTGCCTGTGATCCATGGTTTTTGGCAACAGCTGAGGCAACATCTGAAGGGGTTTCTGCAACTGCATGAGGCAGTCGGGCTCATGCAGTTGCAAACAGCTCACTCAGATGTTGCCCCAAGGCAGTAGGGCCAAAGCAACACCTGAGGACTTGCCTGTGATCTGTGGTTTTTGGCACCAGCCGAGGCAACATCTGACGGCGTCTCGGCAACTGCATGAGGCAGTGGGGCTCATGCAGCTGCTGGGACCTCTTTAGATGTTGCCCCAAGGCAGGGCCACTGTTTAGGGCCACTATTTCCATTCAGCTTTTACAGTCCAAGCCTTAACATTGAACCAGTACACCAGTATGAACCAACTGGGGGGGGGGATGTATATTTGAACTGTTGAATTATTGCACAGTGTGCCAGTGATTCATTCAATATTTGGCAGCTGTGTGTCTAAGCTGGGACTGATTGCTAGAGAGGCCGAGTTAGAGTTGCCAACATGATGAACTGCAAGATCTGAGTCAGCCCGCGGCTGGGCTGAGTGTTGAGCTGATCTGTGGGTGAGCGTTCACCTAATGTGTGCCCAGATGAGCTGTGAGCTGATATGTGGCTGAGCTTTGAACGTATTTGTGTTTCAGCTGAGCTGTGAGCACATCTGTGCTTGAGGCAGACTTTGAGCTGATCTGTGCCTCAGCTGAGCTTAAAGCGGATTTATCCCCTGAGCTGAAATTTGAGCAGATATGTGCCTGAGCTTTGAGCAAATTTGTGATTGAGCAGAGCGAGCTGGTTTGCTGAGGTGAAGCTGAGTTGACTGCACCAAGCTTGAGGGTTTTGTGTATTCAAAAACAACATCTCCAATGAGGCGGTGGGGGGGTGGGGGGGTAAGGGAGGGGTGAAGATGAGTTGCCTTGGCCTTCACAAGCAAAAAAAGGCATTGCAGGGGTTTCAATGATGTCATGACACACCAGATCTCTCAGCATCCAGCTCCAAGTTTTGTGACTGCAATACACTAGTAAGTAACGAACTTACAGGACAGCTCCAATGCGTGCAATGATGAGTTTGAGGGTCTGCAGTGTCCCAGTCAGTAATCACATCACAGGGATGTTTAATGGGGTTCGATAGACGCAGTGTTTCACTCAGCAATCAGATGGCAGGGAAGATGAGAAGCTGCCCTGCTGTCTGATTGCTGAATGGAACAGCTGCCCTGTAAAGCAGCCTATGCTCAGGGTTCACGACCCTGGGATAAGGGGTTTTGAGCCTGGGCCTAGGGTTTCTGACCCCAGGTCAAGGAACTATCAGCCTGGGACCAGAGTCCGTGACCCTGGGATGAGGGATTATCAGGCTGGGACCAGAAGTCATGCCCCCAGATGATGGAATATGAGCCCGAGACCAGGGTTCATGGCCCTGGGACAAGCTTTGAGCGTGGGACCAGCACTCGTGACCCTGGGGTACAGAATTATCAGCCTGGGACCAGAGTCCATGACCCTGAGATGAGGGATTTTAAGCCCAGGACCAGGGTTCATGACCCTGGGACACGGCATTGTCAGCCTGGGACCAGAGTCCATGACCCTGGGATGAGGGGTTTTGAGCCCAGGACCTGGGTTCATGACCCTGGGATGTGGGGTTTCGAGCCTAGGACCAGGGTCCATGGCCCTGGGATGAGGGGTTGAAGCCCGGAACCAGGGTTGATGACCCTAGGACGAGTAACTATCAGCCTGGGACCACACTCCATGACCCTGGGATGAGGAAGTTTGAGCCTGGAACCAGATTTTTTGACCCTGGGATGAGGAATTTTCATGGCCCTGAAACAAGGCACTACAAGCTTGGGACCAGGATTGATGACCCTGGGACCGGGAATTATGAGCCTGAAGCCTGAGTACCTGGAGAGCTTGCATCTGCCTGAGGCTTTGTCGTACTCCAGAATCTTGACGTCAATCTTGTCCCCAGCCTTCCAGACCGCGGTGGGGTCGGCTGTTCGGCGCACATCCAGCTCTGACACGTGCACCAGGCCGCATTTGCCCGGAGCAAACTCCACAATGCATCCAAAGGGCATCACGCTGGCCACAGCCACGTTCCTGCACACACGCACTATGCTTAGCACTGTCATTACCATTGTTACTGTTCCTTACTGCTACAACTGTTCACACTATATCATGCTGGTAGCAGGCACACCTAGAAGGCCTCCTAAACACACACACATGGCTTGCAACAAGTAAGATGTGGGCATTGTCTACAGCGTGCGCTGGCTGCAAGTGCTGCATGGATGCACAGTCGAATCACAGTCTACTACCCAGTAGACTCACTGTCTACCAAAACTACATACAGTAGACAGAGTGTGCACTGGGTGGTAGACTGTAAGTGTACATTAAGACGCACACGAGACACAGAGTATACACTGTTGATCCCTACAATTTGTCATGATTTGTCATCAGCAACATGAGTGTACCTAAAGATGGCGCCAGCTTCTGGCTCAGTCAGGAATCCGACAATCACCTCCTCTCCTGCCAAGGCTGCCTGGTCTGTCCGTGCTCTCACTTCCAACATGCCGGTCAGCTGATCACTCACCTTCAGACACACACACACACAAACATTCAACCAGCAGCCAGCAATGCCAGTTCACAGAGATACACAGACAGAGAGACAGACAGACAGACAGACAAGCAGACAGACATGCAGACAGACGGAGAGACAGACAGACCAGGCGCTTGGAATGGACAAGGGTTGGGGGTGACCATGCTATCATTGCAACCAACAGCAGCTGGCAATATCTTGATGTCCTGCACAGACAGAGTCACATAGAGTGTCGACATTGCAGCATCTGAATGTTATGCACAAACGCGCATACACAAACAAGACTCGAGAGGAATCGACATGTTGTGAACTTGCTGGCCCCACAGCTTCAATCATGCGTTTAAATACACACTTACCATGATCTCATTGCAGCCAGCAGCAGCTTGCAGCATCTTGACAACTGCACAGACACACATACACACAAACAAGACATGCAGCACCTCTAAAGGAGACAATTGACATGCTGAGTCACGCTTACTGATACACACTTACCATGATCTCATCACACCCAGCAGCAGCTTGCAGCATCTTGATGTTTCGGCCACCAGAGTTAATGACTTGCCCAATCTTGTCAGGGTCAATGTTGAACCTCCTGATTCTGGGGGCATACTGGGACAGCTGCTTGGCGGGAGGGGGGTCACATGACTGCATCTCCCGTAAGATGTGCTGCCTTCCCGCCTTGGCCTGGTCCAGGCTTGCCGCATCACCTCTAGGGTTATTCCCTCCACCTGCACACCCACAAAGCTTGCTTAGTGATATTTTCTTGAAATAACAAGCATGATCTTCTTCGTCTGATCCTTCGTCTTCTTCCTGCATGCTCATTACACATGTGACTTTTAGGGTTATTCCCTCTACCTACATGGCCACGAAGCCTGCTCTTCTGCTTCTTCTCATTCTCCTTCACAAAGCTTCCTCGTTTTAGTTTGTCTGCAAAGCCTCTTCTTCTTCTCTTTTCAAGCTTGCACAGGTGGGGAGGAGTTGTGACATGTGTTCAGAGAAGAAGAAGTGCAGGTGGTGTGATGAAGCAGGCAGAGCTAATGCCTGCTGCTGTAAAAAAAAAAACAGAAAACAGTATGCATGCCATATACAGTTTGGAGACTGACTTAGGATGTATCTTCCCAGCGCTGTGGCATTGCTTTCCAGTCCAAACATTGTCACCAACCTTAGAGACCGCTTTGCCGCCACCTTGATGGCCACGGTTTGACCCCTGTCTTGACCCTGATTGGACCCCGGCATAACCCCTCCTCACCCTGTCTAAGCGCCTTCTAATCCTGTCTGAACCCCTTTTGATCCTGACTCAGCCCTGTCTGAGCGCTTTGTGAACTGTGGGACAACCTGTCACTGACCTAAATATCCATCTGGAAAACTGTGAAACCCTGCCACCTTGACATCCATGCTCAAACCTGTCTAAACCCTGCGTAACCCTGTCTGAAACCCTCTTAATCCTGTCTGAGCCCCTTCTCACCCTGCTTGACCTCTGTCCAACCCTGTCTACGGGAGACAGCCTGTCTCACCCCAAGATAGGCTGTGGCTGACCTTGATGTCCATCTGGAAGGCTGTGACGCCTTCAGCATCTCCCACCACTTTGAAGTAACATGTGTAATCCTGTCTAAACCCTGCCCAGACCCCCCTGTTTGAACCCCTTCTGACCCTATCTGAACCCCTTCTTATCCTATCTGGACCCCTTACAACCCTGTTTGAGCCCTGTCTAGCCTTGTCAAACTCTGTCTCAGCTCTGTCCAACCAAAAAGTGACTGACCTTGATGTCCATCTGGAAGGCCGTGACGCCCTCAGCGTCTCCCGCCACCTTGAAGTCCATGTCACCCAGAGCATCCTCACTGCCCAGGATGTCTGTCAGCACCTGGAACTGGCCATCCTCTTGCAGAATCAGGCCCATGGCCACACCAGCAACCATACGCTTGATAGGCACACCTGCACACGCCAATCATCAGTCATCATGTTTGAGTGATGTATTATGCTTCATGCTGTTTTGTACATAGTGTAGCATGGCAACACAGTGCACCCCCGTGGCTTTGGCACGTGCTGATCACCTAATGTTGCAGCCTTACATCATGTGTAAAGCAGCCTGAAGAAGAGCAACAGCAGCAGCCGCACAACTTCAGTCTATGGCGGTCATCTTGTCAAGATGAGTGTAGGTGACCTTTGACGCAGTAAAGTCACATGGTGCTTCACTGCGTCAAAGATGCACCCTGATTCAACATGCCAAGACAGCCGCCAAACACTGAGGCCTTGTGTTTGCTACTATTACTCTTCTTCATGATGCTTTACGCATCATCAGAATACCAACAAAAGGAAGCAGTCTCCTGCACCCACCATGGCAACAGAGCCCACACTGACTGAACCTTCAAAACTGTCGCTGCTGCTCTTCTTCTTCTTGTCATGTCTCAGCACTCAATGGGAGGACTGCAAGACATTTTTTGTGATTTGACAAAGTCAGAGCATAACAGCATAACACATCCATCATGCCGCCATGAACTTAGGCCATGGCGGGACTGCTCCCATTGCTCTTCCTCACAGCATACAATGTATGCTGCAGGCTTGCTGGACAGTGGCACCAGTATGTGAGCTGCAGCCGTTGCCTACCGACGTAACTTTAAAAGAAGAGCAATGGCAACAGCTCAACGACTGGTGCCACTAGCACCTGCTGTGAGACATTCAATGATTGGCAGGGTTGCAATACAGTGAAGCAGTGTGCGAAGCCTACCTGCATCCATCATGGCCAGGCAGCCGCCGCAGACTGAAGCCATGGAGCTGCTGCCATTGCTCTCAGTGATGGTGCTCTCCAGCCTGATGGTGTAGGGGAACTCATCCTGCACCCCATCACATGTCCTTTAGTGTTGCGTAATCATGGGTTAGTAACCAGCACAGCTTAGTAGCCAGCACAGCTTGGTAATCAGTACAGCTTAGTAAACTCTATGATGGTGCTAGCATGTGATGGCTTTAGGACAAGTTTCCATACAGTGTCAGTATGAAGAGCGCTCTTCATCCTGACACTTTATGGAAACTTGTCCTACAGCCATCACACGCCCTTTCGATTCCTCACAGCAACATGTGAAGAAAAGTATTCTACATCTTGTGCTCAAACTGTTCACAATTGGTGCCAGCCTAGGAGTCATACTGCAAACTCTGTTGGCCTCAGAGTCCTGGAATCATGCTCTCAGCCCACAACAGCAGCTGGAGGTGCAGCTGACTAGCTTGTCACAAAAGCAGCAACTTGTAGCTGGCATTGTGAGTGAAAACAGCAGCTGAATTTGTGTCATAGCTGTAGCAGTCATGCTACAGCCATGATGCAGAACTCACTTGCTCTTGACTTGCCAAGAAAACCCAGACCTGATTGGCAACAACAGTGTTTACAGCAACATCAGAGTCTCTTCTAAACCCAGAAGGCGTCAAACAGCCCCCACAGTAGCATGCCACAATTTGTGCGCATTGTGCACGCTGCTCAGATGTACATGCTCTTGCTACAGCCCTGCCCTACACGCTAGAGCAGCTTAAGCTTAGTTGAGGAAGCAAGAGCAGAGTGAGACTGTGCAGAGGGCAGATTATTGTTCTGTCTGACCCAACATGACATATGCAAGGAGCGTGCCAAGCTGACGCAATACCTGTATGCGTAAAGGTGTTGCGTTGAGATGACACGCTCTTTCTGTCTATCTATAAAAAGTGTGCCCAGACCTTTCTGGTCATAATGCACCGTTCTCAAGCCTGCTGAATGCATATGCAGGTTTGATCTTACCTACTATCATTAGCTGCGCAGCTTGACTCACAAAAGGCGCACATCAGTCAAACAAGCTTGGATGCTGATTGCAACTTGCGCACATGGTTGTACAGCTTGATGCATCACAAACCAACAGTGCAAACAATAAGAGTGTTTGCACCCCTGGTTGAGGAAGAAACAAGCCGTTGTGACAGCTTGGCGCCAGAGCAAGCATTCATACAGCTTCTTCTTCTGCAGTAGAACATCCAGCCTGGTAATGTGGCACCAGCATGTGGGTGAGATCATACAGCCTCATAGGGTCTTGTGTGATAAAATCATCCAGCCTTGTAGGATCGAATGTGGGGGAGATCATGCAGCCTTGTAGGGTGGCGTGTATCTAAGATGATCCAGCCTTGTAGGGTGACGTATGGGTAAGATCACACAGCCTTATAGGATATCATCTGGAAAAATCATACAGCCGTAACAAGCTTGCAGAATCTTGTGTGTACAAACTCAGGCTCTGCTCGGGATTGTCCTGACCTGCAGACAACCTGCGCAGGGGTTTTGTACATGCTTGGAACATGACCCCAGCAGACCTGAGTTGCGCTGAATTGCGCTGAATGATGAACTTTTTGGTGCAGTGCAAGCTCTCAGCAGCCGTGGCTAGATGCATCAGAGCACAAAGTGGAAGATCAAGCTCTGTTGCAGCTTCAGCCACAGTAAACAGAAAACTTGCCTCAGGCTGGCGCAACAGCAGAGCTTGATCCCATATGCTTGCTGAAGTGTGAGCTCTCAGCAGCTGAATGCATCAACGCTCGATTTGGAGGAACAAGCTTTGCAATCTCACCAGCACCCACCAACATGGCCCTTGTCCAGAAGTTGTGTGTATGTCAGGCTGGCGCGACAGCAGAGCTTGATCCCATGTGCTTGCTCAGCAGCTGTGCCTGGATGCGTCACCGCATGACTTGCAAGGCTGTTAAATTGATGCAACATGCTCTCAGTCACATGTTCACTCTGATCAGAGTTATTAGTCAGCTTTGAGAGAAACATGCTGCTTGAGTTGCAATTTTGATAGCATGCTTGAAGACCAGATCACAGAGAAACATTAGATTTCATGATAAATCATGTTTAATGAATCATATTAGTAAGAACCGAACCACAGGTATGCACAAGACAGGCTGCTCTGGAGAGAAACAACTTTTCCTGCACGCACCTAGATCATCATGAGCTGGAAAGCGTAGTTATTATTATTGTTACTGACGATGATAGTTATCGACCATAATAATGATAACAAAAACGCTTTTCCTGCGCATGTCAAGCTAGATAAACGCAGGGCAAGTCTTGTCTCTCTATAAAGCATGAAACACCAGGTACATATGATTGCAAGCAAAACATGAGTGCCATCATCTGCTGATAGTGGCCTTCAAATCAGATTGCTGCCATGGCCAGTTTGACAGATGAGCTGCTATACAGCTGCTACACATGATGATATGATGACAGCTGCCACCAGCCCTTCCCGCCATTTTGTGACACACCTATACTGATGCAGAGTCTGTGATTGGAATGCATTCACCAGTTTATGCTCAGTGTCTCAAGCAGCATGGTGTGTAACTGGTGAGTACCAAATCAGATGCATGCAGCGCCTCATGCCTCAGGCATTGGATGCATCTCACTCAGTATCCACCAAGCACCCAACACAGGGACCCTCTGAAGGTAGTGCACCATTTGAGTACAGCTAGATACATGGAGTTGTGTGTTCCCTCAGGAAATGAACATTACTCGCAATGTCTCACGAGGGGTGAGCTTAGGTTGTGAGGCAGGATAGAGTGGATGTAGCATCAACCACAGCCTGTGAAAGAAGCTGGCACAAGCAACAAGCTTACCCTTTCCCATAGGTTAAGTCCCAACCACAGCCTGTGAAAGAAGCTGGCACAAGGAACAAGCTGGCCTTCTCACACAGGAAGGGCTTGGGGCTTAGCCTATGCTTACCTGGCTCATGCAACAAGCTCAGCTCCTCTGGAGGCAGTGCACCAGTCACACACAGCTGAATACCTGGATTCAAGTATACACCTATGTACAGAATTTCAATTGCAGAGTCTCAAGCTGAGCTTGGTGAGTAGGCCAGACTCTTGAGCGCTGCACATCTCATGTACAGTTAGACAATGGAGCTATACATGGTAAACAGCATCAGTTGCAGTGCCTCAGAGGGGCTGAGTATTAGGGGCTAAGCCAGGCTAAGAGGGGGTCAAAACATCAACATCACCAAAGACAGGCCGGCACGTAGCAACTCATGTAGCCTCTCTCAAAAAGTGAAATTGATGGTCAACCCATCTTGGCCTTGCTCATGCACCAAGCTCAGCCCCTCTACAGGCACTGCACCTTTGATGTCAAGTTAGGTAATGGCGCTTTGTACATGTTGACACACACAGCATCAGTTGCAGTGCCTCAGTGGGGCTGAGTTTGGGGGCTAAGAGGGGGGTCAAACACCAATTGCAAGTCCTCAAACAAGCTTAGCGTCTTTCAGACCTTGCGATTGGTGTTTGGCCTATGTGGCTCATGTGGCCCATGTGACTTATGCACCAAGCTCAGCCTTTTTGGAGGAGTGCATCCTTCATGTATGTAACAGCATGTGGAGCTGTCAACGCCTCTCATACAAAAAACCCACGGTTTGGTACGTCTCAGAGGAGCTGTGCACGTCTAACATGTGTGTGGTCGTCATGTGGGTGCAGTCGTAGCTCCATTGATTTGTGAAGCAGCGTGTACCTCTTGCTTCTACTGCCAGAGGTTTGATCACATCAAGCCAAACTATTTTTGGCTTTTGGGCTTATTGCCCTCAACTACCAAAAATGGAAAATGGATTGCACACCTCATCAGGCACAATTGGTGCCAAAGCCCTTTGCGCCAACATGCCATGGCCCACTTCCCGCCTTCCTGGCATGCCACCTGTGCGCCCTGTCTCCCCCACCGAAGATGGCGGGAAGAAGTACTGCAGGTAGAAGTTCTGCTTGCCGGTGGCGTAATCTTCACTCATGCTGTCCTGCCTTTGCGCCGCTGCATCAGAGCCTGCATGCCAAGAGGGCCATGTTCAATGCATTGGATCCACATGGGGACCATCAATATCGGGACCATGCTGATCCCAGGAGTTTGGCTTCTGGGGATGCAGAAAGGTTGTTATTGCAAGAGTGTGGTACATGAATACATACAGAGAGGGCCTTATTTAGCCAGGAATCTGAAGACTAACGTTGCATTGCTGTTTTCTGTTATCTCACACCACAGCCTGCGATGAACAGTTTGTGGAATGTGTGCTGCAAAGAAGGGCTTATGACTCCTGACTTGCTCTGACTAGGAAGCACACATGGATGTGATACGCAACACATCAAGATTGCCTCTATTCTGCATCTATCTGTGATTGCAAGCCAGGATCACGGACGGACTCACAGCTGGCTGCACAGCTCAAACTGTCAAGTAGAAAAACCTTTTGACTGTCAATTAGGAAAACCTTTTACTGGCTGGGCCAAATAGTGCTCAGCAACGTCCTCTGATGGTCCTGTATAAAGAGCTTTTCACCAAAAGATGTGTATACCGACAACCCAGATGGCGTCACTGTCACTCATCTTCCCTTCTCAAGCAATCGGTATAGCTTCAAATGCTGAATCAGACTACTCATCACCTACAAGATGAAAGGAGCAGCCTTTCATCTTGTAGACATGAGCAGTCTCATTGGCAGACATCTGTTGCAACCAATCAAAGATGACCAAAACTGTTATTCTGACAACCGCTTGCATGGCGCTTGTGCTGTGCACTGGCCTTGGGACCACATGCATTGTCCTTGGGACCACATGCACTCGCATTGGGACCATATGTGTTGGCCTGAAGACCACATGCATTGGCCTTGGGACCCCATGCACTGGTTTTGGGACCCCATGCACTGGCCTTGGGACCACATGCATTGGCCTTAGAGGGATCACATAAGACCCCATGCATGGGCTCAGCTGTAAATCAAAAAAACCACGTGGTATATGATGCTGGTTCCGGAGTTCCACCGAGTGAAAAGCGTGATGGGACTGTTTGATGTGCCTTGTCTCCCTGAGCCAAGTATAGCCTGGATTGAAGATGTCCAAAACTCACATGATCAACTTTGCCATAAACAAAAGATTGCAGAGCATGCAGATGGCTCTGATGCATTGCAATTGCTGCTGCTGTCACAGACGCACGCACAATACAGACCAGGGTAACAGGGCTTTGTTTCAAACCCTAAACCCTAACCAGCAAAGACATTGCACCAGCTGTGTTGTGCATGGCCTGATGGCCTGAATGAGCAGAAGCAGAAGAAGAGTAGGGCCACCTTTGCGGCAAAGGCTTCTGGAAAAGCAGCACGCATGAAAGCTGTTACTGCGTTGCTGCTTTGACAGACACACAGCCGCACTAAGCACCCACCATCACTGACTCAGACCAAGGCCTTGCTTGCAGCAAGGTGTCTGACACAGCTGTGGTGCATGCCCAGACAGGCTGCTAGATCAGAAGCAATCTGGCACTTGCAGTCCATAGCAAAGCGCCTTTTGAGGCAGCCAATCAGGACAAACTCCAGCAAACAAATCATGTGAGAGCAGGCTTAGAGCACATCACTGCCCAGGGCGGTGCATTGACAGATCATCTGTTAGCCAGCCCGGAGTAAGCTTCAAATGTGACCTTCTTTGTGCGTCAGCTTGAACGTGCCTGCTCAGGGGATTGCTGTCATACTGAAGCAGTGCTCAGGAGACTGTTGTCACGCTGATGCAGCGCACATGAGACTGTTGTCATGCTGAAGCGATGCTCAGGGGATTGCTGTCATGCTGAAGTAGTGCTCAGGGGATCGCTGTCATGCTGATGCAGTGCTCAGGAGATTGCTGTTGTGCTAAAGCGCTGCTCCTGGGATGCAGGTGACCTTTGGGGGCCGGGGGGGGGGGGACACTGCGCAGGAATGCTGCAATGCATCTCTGGTAGGTGCCAAACACACCAGTTACATACACTGTGAGGACACCCCAGAATGGCACTTGCAAATGCCCTTTGCAATTCAGAAGCCTGCAAGATGGAGCTCACCTAGGGTTGTGACTGCTAGGGCTTGTGTTGGCACTTCCATGAACCCTAGGAAGGCAACCAGCCCTGCTCCAGATGGGGCGCACGTCTGTGACCCCCCTGCCATCCACCCGGTACCCCTCCTCCAGGACCAGCCTCCTAGCCGCCTGAGACGCAACTTTCTGCAAGCAATAATGATAATAATGATTATTATTTACAGGCGTTCCAGCTAATCGCTCTTGCCAGGTACCTAGTAGGTGTGCCTAAACCCCAGTCCTGCAAGCAATGCAGAATAGCAATTCTGCAAAGCATCAAAGGGACATGTTTCCAACAGGCATGTACAGTATGAACAAAAGCAGAATGACAGAGAGACAATTTCGTCGAACAACACATTTATCTCAATACGGTGAACAAAAGCGACCCCTCTGGAGTGACATTTGTAGTATGAATGGATCAGAACACTACAATTGTCACTCCACAGGAGTCAGATTCATTGTTGCATTGATGATGCAAAACCATAGGCAACACAATGATATGACTCATCGCCTACAAAGGCAGCACATGTGATCTTGAACCATCGCACTGAAATTCAACTGCTCAAATTGCACAGTTCATTGAATGATACCATCTACATATAAGCCATTGTGTACCTTGAGGGCTCGGCTGACTTGAGCTGGGGTAGCCCCAACAACCCCCATGGGCAGGACCTTGCCACTGCTCCCCTCCTCTTCTTCCCCAGGAGACGGGCTGGGCTCACTGCTGGAGTGTAAATCAATACAGTCTATTGTGCTGGGTCCAGAATCCCACTGAGTGAAAAGTGTCACGTGATTGTTTATTGTCACTGGTTACCTGATCTCTCTAATGCAGCCGTGATTGAAGATATCCATCACTCACATCATCAGCTTTGCCAAACAAACTCTTTGCAAGATGGAGGAGAGCAAAGCATGCAGATGGCTATGCTGCATTGCTGCTGCTGTCACAGATGCAGACACACATACGCACCAAGCATGCACAGCGCAGGCTAGTCCAATAGGGCTTTGCTTCCAGCAAAGACATTACACCAGCTGTGTTGCGCATGGCCTGATGGCCTGGACAAGCAGAAGCAGAAGAAGAGAAGGACCTCCTTTGCAGCAAGGGCTTCTGGAGAAAAAAAATGCAGCATGACTGCTGTAACAGACACACAGACGCACTTGGCACACTCCACTGAGTACCCAAAGGCTTTGCTGGCTGCAAGGACTCTAGAGCAGCTGTGGGGTATGCCCAAATGGCAGCCCCTTTCCATGGGTGTCTTGCAAGGGTCATTCGACAGATAATGTACTAGTCGGCCCAGTGTAAAGATTGGATTTGACGTTGTGCTCTTCAGCTTGCGCATGCCTGCTCATGGGATTGAGGTTATGCTGAACATTTATACACCAAGGCCACATCAAAGAATCAAAATCTTGGCCAAGAGTAATAAAAGACACCAGACAATTTGTTTAGGTGCTCCTCTCGCTCTTTGCCAAGATCTTCCACGTAGAACCAATTCTTACTATCTAGTCTTCACAACGTATATCTGCAGTGTGCACAGCCACATACTGTAACAGCTGGATAGACAAAGCACAACTTGTGTCTATTCAGCTGAAGCCAAATGTGGGCGTGCAAACCACAGACATACATGTAACGACTATACGTATGTTCAAAGGTGTATGCCAGACTTAACGTAAAGTTATGCTAGAGGTGAATGATTACACAGTTCCATGCCAAATACCTCACGCACATGTCTGGATGCTTCACACGAACGCATGGACGCCTCACAAACCTTGCATCACACATGTAGCCCAGTATACGCAGCTGGGTGCATGGAAGTATGGGTTGATGATGCCCCTGATGCTATCAATGGTCATCACTGTACCAGTGATGCCAAGGGAGTCAACAACCCATACTTGGTCCCAGCAATTGTGACCTGCATCCTTAGGGTCCTGGACCCTAGGCCCTGGTCATTACACCATAAATCCTTGATGACAGTGGAGGTTGTCATCAGCGTCATGCAGCATTGCTTGAGTGCAAAGGGGGATCAGAAAATCATGGTCTCCATTGCACTTGAGCAACCTTGCATGACACTGGTGAACAATGCTGCTCGTAATCAGCAGTTATCTGCGAGAGAAGTTGTGTCCCTGCTAGCACTGATGTGTCCCTCAAAAGGCTGCCACAAGGCGCAGGCTTCTCTGTGATTCTTCTTCCAATCAGCAAACCTCCCATGCACATGAAGAAGAACACTACCGTGATCCTGTACCCATGCGTCAGCCCCTGGGGTGGGAGACATACAGTCCAAATGACCTCCCTGTATGAAGTCCTGATTTGGCAAGTACTGATGAACACTGTGAGCATGATTGTGCCTTGCAGCATGACCAGAGGCCGACCAACATGCTTCAGACATATAACTCTCCACTGAGAGCATTGACACCAGGAGAGCTGTTCATCTGTATTGCGCAGCGTTGCTCAGTTGCAAGAAGAATCAAGATACCAATTTTCACAGCCGTCTGATGCGCTTCTGGTTCCGAAAAGACCTCTTGATCCACCTTGCAACCAAGCCATCTGGCATGACTTTGGTGGAACCAGCTCTACTGGTGACCAGCCAGCTCACAACGCACAAGAGAAGAAGAAGACCAAACTCAGAAAGAAGAAGAAGAAGCAAGACATACTATGTAACACACGCATGTCTCTCCTGAGGAGGAGGTGTGTACAGCCCCAAGGACCTCAGGACTACACAAAGTCTATTTTGGCAGTCTGCTGACCAATGTTTTGTGCACATGGTTGCACCTCGCAATGCAACCAGTCAAGACAGAGCCTGTTGTGCATTCTCACTATGGCTTCTGTGTTCAAGGGTTCATGTTTCCAATCATGCTGTGCAACAGGTGCGTGTTGTAGCAAAAGAGACACATGACAGCCTTCAGCACTCAAAGAACAGGTCCACCAACAAGACCACCCTTTCCGGCGTTCTTTTTGGCTTTCCTCTTTCTGAGCTGCTGAATGCTGCAATGCACCTGTGTTGTGTGGCAGACACACCAGTCACACTGCTGAATCAACAAACAACGCAGACGTGGTCTTGCAAACTGTAAGCTTGTTTGCTGCTGCGGATCAAAGTGCTGATCTGATATGCCTTCTTCAACAACTGCTGGGCAATGGTGTGCAAGGCAGAACTTGCGTTTGGACTTGACTGTAATTCCCTCTCCAGAGCAGTTAAGGTGGCTTAGCAGCGTCCACTTCAGCACACATACTGGGGTGAAAGCATGTTGACGCTGTATGCTGCTAAGCCTATGTAAGTGCTAGGGGTCTGCTTCTAGCCCTATTGAAGAACAGGCATTCCAACAGATTACTAACGAGCTTTTCTCAGATGGGGGATGATGGGGGGGAGGGAGGCTTGCATATGGGCGCCTTTTGACATACTGTGAACTGCTGCAGCTCAGAGTTGCTGCTGCAGCGCAGAATTTTGAAGGGTTGTGTTTTCCAGGGTTTTTTTTCTCTCCATAAATCCAGGTTTGCTGTGCAACAGGTGCGTCTCGCAGCGAAAGAGACACATAGCAGCCTTCAGCACTCCAAAAAAAAGGAAGGGCAAGAAGACCACCCTTTCTGGGGTTCTTTTTGGCTTTCCTTTTGCTAGGTTGCTAAATGCTGCAATGCAGTTCTGTTGGGTGTGTCTGGCCTAAACTGTGAGGACAAAGATGGTGAGAAGGGCACTTGCAAATGCCCTCAGCAGGTCAGGGCATGATGTGCAGCCTGCAAGATGGAGCTCACCTAGGGTTGTGACTGCTAGGGCTTGTGTTTTGCCTCTGGTGAAGAGGGCACTTCCATGAACCCTAGGAAGGCAACCAGCCCTGCTCCAGATGGGGCACGCGTCTGTGACCCCCCTGCCATCCACCCGGTACCCCTCCTCCAGGACCAGCCTCCTAGTTGCCTGAGATGCAACTTCCTGCGAGCAATTCAGTCAACAACTTTGCGAAGCATCATCAGTGTACGTACCACAGTAACATATAACATGAAAAAAAGCAAAACAACAGAGTGACCCATTTGTCAGAAAACACCTTTCTCTCAAATTTGCCAACAAACGTGACCTCCCTGGACTGACATTTGTAGTATGCATGGATGAGCACACTAGAAATGACAGTCCAGACAGGTCACACTTATTGTTGCATTTGCAAAGCAACAGGCAGGATATGACTCAACGCCTCCAAAGGCAGCGCATGTGATCCTGAACCATCGCATTAAAATTCAATTTCTCAGAATGCATTTGTCACCGAATGACAACATCCACATGTAAGCAAGGTTGTACCTTGAGGGCTCGGCTGACTTGAGCTGGGGTAGCCCCAACAACCCCCATGGGCAGGACCTTGCCACTGCTCCCCACCTCTTCTTCCCCAGGAGATGGGCTGGGCTCACTGCTGGTCCTCCCCAGACCCCCCACCCCCCCAAGCCCTAGGGCTGCCGCCCCAATTGCCGTCTGCACTATAGGGTCTTTGACTAAATCTGCGCTGGAGATTTGGCTGATGCAGCGCCTTCCTCTTCTTGTTCACTGTTGCTTTGGCCTAGGCTCCCCACCCCACCAAGACCCCTGGCCGCTGCACTGACCCCGGTCTGGATGATAGGGTCTGTGATAGATTTGCTGCCGCTGGTGCTGGCCTGTGAGTCTTCGTCATCAGGAGGCGGTCTGGAGGGTGAGTCAGCGCTGCTGCTGCTGGCTGGCTCACCAGTGCTCTTCTTCAAGCTGAGGTCAGCAGCTGGTTCAGGAGCTTCTGGCACAGTCTGATCTTCTTCTTCAACTTTGCCATCGCTAGGGTCCACCTCAGGGTTGCTGGTGGAGGGGCCTAGACCCCCCAGACCCCCCAGGCTTGCAGCCACAGCCCCCATGGCGGTGGCCACCAGACTGGAATCTGAACCCTGCTTGGCGTATGTAGCAAAGACTTCAGATCTGATGGCTTCAATCTGGGCGCCCCTCTCCTGCTTCAGGTGGCTGTTCCTATAACCTCTTCAAAGCGCGAACCCACAGCTTCCTATACACACACAGACCTTGGCAATCTTGTTCAGATTCCTCAATCAATACTGGACCTGACAACAGCACATGAGCGTGAAGAAGAAGCAGCAGAAGAAGATGAAGAAGTAGGAGCAGGCTGACCTGGATGCTGTCAATGATGGGCTGGATGTCGTCGGCCTCAGCGCTCAGCTTGGGTTTCCCTACTTCTTCTGCCCAGGCTGCAATGCTGCGGCACATGGACCCTATGGCCTCAGACCCCACCCCCACCGCCTGCAAACAATAAAAGCGTCATAGAGTCAGTATGAAGCTTGCAGCACAGCTGTACACGCTCAAATGTAGAGTTAGGTTTAGATTCTACAGCAAATTGGGCATTTTTGATTTTGAAAGAGCATTGATGTCTGTGCAGCAGCAGCAGCAACATGCACGTTGTCTTTCAGCCAGGCAGTCCATGACATGCCCAGCATGAGAGAGTAGCAGTTCACTCAGACAGAGAGGGCAAGGCTAGCCATCCTGACTCGGCAGCTGCCTCTAACTGCACAGTCAGCAACAATGACAGCAAAAGTAGTGCAAATTGATGACGCCAAATCAGTTGCTGCAGCAACAACTGAAGCCTCATTGCGCTGCGTTATTTTGATGTCACACTCTGTTGACTATGCATCTGAAGCTGCAGGTGCCAAAGCAGGGTGGCTAGCCTTGCCCACTTTGTTCAAGTCAAAATTGAGTGCTACTCTGTGACACTTGACCTGTCATGGACTGCTGACAGGCTTCAAGACATCGTCTAATGATTAGGGTGCTGCTGCTGATGCACAGACATGCAAGAAACTTCCTGGCAAGATCATTCGGCAAGGCTGCGTGCGTGAAAGCACCACACTTTGACTTGCAGCAGTGAACGCGAGTCACGCAAAGGTCAGACAGCTACTTTGATCAGCGCACATGTTGTCCTTCCGACTATTTGTCAGCTGCTTCAAAGTGTTCAGGTCTGCATATGTAGTGCAAAATGATGCCTGTGTTTGTATTGGGAACAACAGAGCCCACACACGCATGAGATGTCTGGTTTTTCTTTTCGTTTTCCCCCCTTTTGTTCTTGGAAATGACAGAGCCCATACACGCATTGCAAGTTGCACCTCCTCCCCCCACAAAGCACGCGCCTCCTTCTGCAGCAAAGTCAACCTATTCAGTATGTCCACACTTGGCACACGATGACGCAGGGACATGCCACAGATGCGTTGCAAGCAGTCCATCTTAAGAACAGCTCAAGGGCGAAGATTGTTTGGTCGGGAGAAATGCTCTTTCATCCAGCAGCAGAAAGTCAAGGTTCAAATGGCGGCTCAAGAATTTCTCTGGTCTGGAGCACTGATGGGCAAAATGAAAGCAACCAGGTTCGAACTCGAAATTCGGAGATCAGAAACTGCAATGGAAATTGGTGATAGCAAAAGGGAACCATATGGATGGTGCATGCACCACACAAGATGCATGGCTGTCGAGTACATTTGTTTGGTAGATGACTGCACGCTCAGTCCTTCCAGACCAACACTGTTCTGAAGCAGAGCTGATCAGACGAACTCAGCGCACAGACAAAGACAACTGTACCTGACTACAACGCAACTGCGATACGAAGTATGCATGACAACTTTGCGTCTGCAAGAACTAGCTGACAAGAGTTCGCGACCTGCAACACTGTGGGGTACATGTTGTCTGATTGTGAGTCATCTTTTAGTCTCCTTTGTCAACGATGCCAGCCATGGCTGGCACCCTTGAGGGAAAAGGGGTTCCGGAAGGGGCTTGGGAAGAGCAAAAAAGGTGCATCCTTGAGGACAAAAGTGCCCCGGGAGGATCCTAGGGAGACGTGGGAAAAAATGCATCCTTGAGACAAGAAAAGACATGACATGAAAACAAGGGCTGCTTCTCTCCTGACAAGCAGTAGTTTTGCTCAAATGAGGGGCCAGCCCTAGAGCCCTCTTGTGATCACTCATGAAGATGGGATACAGGCATGAAGCCTAACTGAAAAAGGCATCGAAGACGGCCGGGGGGGGGGGGGGGGGGCGGGGGCGGGGGCGGGGGGGGCGGGCGGTGGGGGGGGGGGGGGGGGGGGGGGGCGGGGGGGGGCGGCCCCCCCCCCCCCCCCCGGCGGGCGGGGGGGGGGCGGGGCCCCCCCCCAACCCGCTGGGCGCCCATGCAAAGTCAAGGTGAAAATTTTGCAACTAGCAGCACGGACAATACCTGCTGAAAAATATCTGCTGAAAAAAGTGTGCAGGATCCATTGAGCAACAATGCAAGGCTGTCTCGTCTGACTATACATACACAAAAGGAGAGAGACTGTCCTTCCGTGTATGTGAAGTCAGACAAGACAGCCTTGCTTTCATTGGCATCGGTAGAGAGCACCATGCAGCAGTCAATGAACAGTGGCTTGCATTTCGAAAGTCTCCTGATGGATATGAGGTAAAGTGAGCTACATGTCAGTCATGAAGTCTGCTATGACGTGTATACAACTGTGGCCCAAAAGCCAAACAAATGAGCCTTTCATTGGGCCCTCCAGTGTCAGGCCAACAGCTAGAAGCTGCTTTGTGATGAGATTTGCCTTCGTCTACAGCAACTGGTAGACAAGCCAGCATGGGGATGCCTACCATTGACCCCACAACTTGTGAATTCCTGCTGTTCCACGTAGGTGCTCTTCTTCAACCATGTGTGAACCACCGTGGAACAGCGCAGAACTCACAAGCTTTGAGTGCAACAGGAATGGCGATTGCGCCGGGCTGTCTGCTGGTTGTTCTCTAATGGTACCTTAAACAGTCTGGGGTGTGGAGCCAGCTGTGACTCATTAGACCTCCTGGAAAAAGGACATCCTGAAGCCAGGATGTCTTATGAGTCACAACTGGCTCCACGCCCCAGACTGTAACGCACATGTTGTTGACCTTTCATGTCTTCAGGTCAGCCATGTGGCTTTGACAAAACCAGCACGTGTTCTTGATTTAGCTGTATTTCCAACAGTGTGGGTCAGGCCCATGCTGTTGAGTCTAGGGTCACTACATTGCACAAGCTGATGGGTCTAGGGTTACTAATTTGCACATGCTGGTGGGTCTGCATTCACCAACTTGCACATGCTGTGGTGTAGGGTCAATAGTTTATACATGCTGTGGTCTATGCTCACAAAGCTGAGCTGACATGTATTGAGGACCCACTTACGCTGCAGTTGCAGAAGAGGGATCATCTGAAATAGTCACCTCAGATAATCAGGATTGCACAACTGCAGCAAGACTGAGGTAGGTATTTGACATGATCCACAGTTGCACAGCTCAGTGACGCAGTTGGTGTCCAACATGCTGGGCATACAGATGAATCAGTCTGTGTCTTAGATTCCTCAAATTGGCTGTGCTGCTGCCTGCCACCAATGACACATCAAATCCTCTAAATATTCTCCATTAGTGTGTGATGACCCAGCTTCAAGCAGAGTTTGAGTCAGGAAATGGGAAGCCAGGCATAATCATGTGAACCCAGCATGATAAGCTGAGTCGGGCCATATCCAGCTAGTCATACATGATGGTGGAGGTACAGCTCAGATCCTAATCCGACTTTGGACGAGCCTTCACAACTTTTCAACAAAAGCTGGCAAGACCGTCCAAAACCTGGATTGGGAGCAAAGCTCGTGCTCTGACACCAGCTGTGAGAGACCAAAATAAACACCCACTGAAGATGAGCGCACATTCAAGATATAGCACCTACTGCAAAGACATGCAGCATTGCGACCAGCGGTGTGCTGCCATGCTTCTCATTGTGCCTATCAGCCGTCAGAAACCCAACCTTGACTGACACCAAATGGTCTTGCAAGCACACTGAACATAGCCATAGCCAAGTCATTTTGAAAGACAGGGACTGTAAAGGGGACACGGGAGTGTGTGTGTGTGGGGGGGGGGGGGAGCCCAGTGAGCCCAAGGAGCTTCAGCTCACCAGCATATCTGTGCCTTTGCTGTTTTGCAAGAGATGTCCCTCGACGGCTGAGTTCTGGGCTGCCGCCATACAAAATCTCCCATCACAATCGCTGAAAAGCATGTGTTTGCTGAAAAGCACAACTTTCTCTTTCGCCTGGGAAGCTCACCTCCAGCATTTGGTCTTCTGTGAGGAAGTCACAGTAGCCCTCAATCATGAGTACGGCGCTGTCTGTTCCCGCCGTGATCAAGTCCAGCTTGCTCTCCTCCATCTGCTGCACTGTAGGGTTCACCACAAACCCTAGCTCTGGCAGCAGGCCCACTTGTACTCCGGCCACTGCTTTCTTCAATGGAATATCTGCAGCAAACAAAAGAAGGTATGAGGGTGTGTACTGAGTACAGGGGAGAGATCATCATGATTGTAAGCCATGAAACCATGGCCTGAAACCTGCAGAAATTATTTGGTCACTGCGTCCACATATGCAGGCTGCTTAGAAGGAGTGCTGAAAAGGTTCATTATGGTGTGAATTCATACATATTCGACACTGAGCTGCTGGAACAGTGTTGCAGTTTAAAGATTGCAGTCTCATATCGCACATCTTCAATCTGCATTACTGCTCCAGCAGCTCAGTGACAACCCTATAGAGTTCAAGCCATGGTCTAGATTGCCAGCACTCAGCACTCATCACTCAACACTCAGCACTCAGCACCCAGCACTGCTGCAGGCAGCCTGCAAGTCTGGAGCAATGACCAAGGTCTGAAGCCTCAGTCATGCAATGGAAACTGAGAGCAGAAGCATGGTAGGGAGCCCCCAAGCAATGGTGGTACGGTAGCAGTATTGGTGCTACTAGTGCTCCATCATTGGCGAAGAACAGTTTCATGTATACATATACACAAATGTGTTCTTAGCTGGTGGTAGAGCACCAGTAGCATCAGAACAGACACATCTATATAGTACATATATAGATATACTACTGCAGATAGTACCACCAGGATGCTAGCAGCCTGTCAGCATACATACTCTACTGCCAGGTACTGCCAGCATACATACTCTACCTTCAAAACAGGTATCTCTGAGTTGCAGCTATTTCTACGTGTTATACTTCCACGGTGTCAGGTAGGGGGGTCTGTCAAGTAATGCAACAGAGATGCATTGGCTCTGAGCTACTAGGGTTGCAACCCTACCTGCTCAGGTCCAACGTCAGCGAGCTACGGCAAACAGCAACCAGGAGGCACAAAAGCAAACCTAAACCTTTGATATTTGCTGAAGCACCTGTCTCTGCTGTGCATGACTTTTGACGCATGACGCAACAGGGCATTGGCAAATTGCATATCAGCTTAGGGGGTAGGTTTAAGTCGGAGGGTTCACCCTGTGGGGGGGGGT
>JAABUK010001645.1_pt1 | contig 42000 bp, 49 predicted proteins | sample 5559141 | NCBI WGS metagenome assembly JAABUK01 (sample SAMN10711869, study PRJNA513367) | rock metagenome | isolation source: Antarctica rocks | place: Antarctica: Victoria Land, Pudding Butte nord | collected 2016-01-03 | reverse complement strand
TCAAATTTGATTGTGCAATCCTCAAGGGCGTGCTGACTCAGGATGCAGCCACAAATGGGATTCACAATGTACATTGCAATCTCCAGCAATGCAATGGTCCAGACCTAAATTTATGACTCAAGCTGTATATACCCTCGAACTATGTACAACTGCCATCAAAAGTCTGCTTACACACCTTTGCATTTCTGTGGCCTTGAACATTATTGTGCATCCCCAACTGACATATGAACATCAGTCACCATACCATCAGGGAATGCACACCCAACTTTGCAACCCCAGCTGGTCAGATTCCTGCAAACCCTAGCCAGATTCAAATTTTCAGCCAGGCACGGTATAAGCTGTTGGCAAAAGGCTGACGCAGTCAGCAGTCTTAAGTCAAAGTCATTAGGAACTTGGGGCTAAATTCTCGCATTTTTCCTGTACAGGCTGTGCATTGTGCTAGGTAAGCCTCTGCAAGTGGTTGCAGTGAAAACAAAGGTTTGCTGACTGATCAGGCTCAACCTCTGTCAGAGGCAAGCTTGTCCAGGCAGCAAGCTTTTGCTACCTCTTGTGTAAACAGCCACTGCTTCCTGCTTGCTGCTTTGCTGAGAAAACCAGATACTAGGCAAGATAGCTGGCCTGTTTTGCCAGAAGGTTTGACCTTCACAGGGTATCGCTTCCTATGAATCTTGCCTGCTGGGCAGCCTCGAACCTGACTGTTGGCTGACACCAGCTTTCTTGCCTCACTCACCTGCTTTAGCTCAAGCCTTGCCGCTTGCGGCACAAGCGTTTTCAACGGCAACGGTCACAGCAGCAAGTGCGCATGCTCGTCTGCTAACACTGGCTGGCCTCACCGCCACTTGCATTGCGCTCAACGTTCACTCCAAGGTGTTTGCTGAAGCAGTGCCATTACTGTAAGCAGACTTTTGACGGCAGCTGTAGCTACTTCCAGTTTATACACATGTATGCATGCTGGACCCACAGGGTATGCCTTGAGTGAGCACAAGACACCTTTCAGCGTGACCATGATGCCCTCTCATCTCTAGCATCTCTAGCTTGAGACATGCTCACGTGATGCCTTGCAAGCCTGGTAGTATTGACATATGTATGATGGCCCCCTTTAAGGCCATCATACATAGGGCAAGCTTGGATACAACGATGGAGAATCGGCATCGCCACTTCAGCTATTACGTTCGTAAAAGCTAACTTGGTAGTGCTAGCTTGTCCTTGCATCATATTGTGATCTTCCATCACCTGAACGTTGTACAAATATACTGGGACAGCTGGCCGTTTGCAGTCGTTGCTTGTGCATATCACTTCATCATTGTCGAGACAATAAATGTATCTCAACACGGATGAAAATGATTTGCACATTTAACAAATAAAGGCCGTACGCTAAAATAGGCAAGGTCACATATTCAGCTGTGGCAAGACCCACCAGGCTGTAATGTATCTGCATGATGTGCACATAAGCAACCTCAAGCAGGACGCCATCCAACAGCTGCATCAACGCTGTATTGGATGCACACACAACAGCAACAACATTCCTACCACTCTCAAGTACCCTGAGCTGCGCCCTGAAGGATACACAGTGGACAAGCAATGGTTTTGTGATGCTTGAGCAGTTCAGACTCTTCAGGGCGCGACTCAGAGTGCATGGCACTCCAGCATCATCTGAGTTGCAGATACCATGAGCGTAGTGGTCTGTAGGTAAGGTCTCATATGAGTTGAGAAGATGAGCAGAGAAGATGCCGAGGAGATCTAGATGTGGTCTGTGTTATGTCCTCAAAGGTAGTCTGTTTGATGCAAGGGGAAGACTGTTTCGTTCATGATATTTGTCTCGCCATGGGCGGGCAGGGGTTCCGGCTGCTGTCAAAGCACAGGGGAAAATGTTGCCAGCAGATTCTGTGATGACGATCATGCTTCGAGCGCAAAGGCTCTCAGGTTGAACATTCTACGCTGACAAAGCTTGCTAGCATAGAACGTTTCAACCCTTGAGCCTTTGTGCTTGAAGCATGTATTATCTCAAAGAGTACGGCAAAAGTCCTCATGCGAATTGCAAAGCCTATTGTAAGCACTTTCAGTTTGACATGTGTACAACATTGTGGTCAAATTGCATTTGCACAGTACATGATCTTGCCATTGCTTAATGCATATTACATTTTTTTTAATCTGCAACAATTGATATGTACGAGCATTGCATGATGTGCCGTTGTCTTCCAATTTTATCTTTGTCCTATTCTATATATATGTATTGTGGCCTGGGTGAAGCATTGTGATATCTCTCCGTTGAGCCACTTGATGTATGAGTGAGCTCAAGGACCGAGGCCTCGCCTTTTGACACATTGAGCAGAAATTGAGCACCACACGCAAACAAGCAGATCATGTAGAGGGTTGGTTCTGGAAGTTTTGCAATGCCAAGTCTGTGTTGTTTGCATGGCACGTCCAAACAAAGACTGTCTAGTTCAAACATCTCACAAGTGAAGCTAAGACATCAACTGATCAGAGTGCTTACCAGTTGAACATTATGGAGGCCTTCCAAGATGTGCTGCTTCATTACATGCAAGAAGTCTGAGATATGCGTGTATGTCAGACTTGTAGCATGCTGGAAGCAGCTCAAGGCTTTAGCTTGCCCATGGTGCTGGCTGGCAGCTTAGCTTTGTGCCCTTGATGATTAGATTGGGCGCCTAAACTCATGATGCACCCCTGACATTTTTGGCTTTGCATGGTGATGCTGATGTATGCTCACCAGGCTGACATCAAATGAAGACAGATCTCAGCAGAACTTTCTGGATCAAGACAGTGACTTGACAACAAACTTGGCCCAAAAGACAGCTTCATTCAGCATAAGGCTGACTTTTGTCCAACTTTGCTTGTCAAACTCTGCACCCATGTTTGTGTCAAAATGCACACCAGCTGGCAGTGCACTTATCACAACTGGCTAGGACCCTTTTGGGTGCATACAGCTGCCTAGCAGACCACTCATGTTGCTGTGCTGCCTGATCATCAGGACCGCCTGCTTTGCAGGAACAGCTGCATGCCGAGAAAGGGCAACAGCCTAAACTTGGTGCCAGAGCAGCTCTAATCTGTTACAGCCGTTCCTGAGCATGCAGCTGACATCAGCAGATTGCATTGCCTCTGGTCCAGCATTTTTAGACAGTCCATGGCCAATGCGTTGATGTAAGGAGAAAAGCTTGCAACACAGACGTAGTCACTGCTATGAGTGTGGTAAGCAAAGGGGAAGGCAGTCTGGTGTGGCCCCTACACTGCCCTCTACACTCAAACAACTGCTTGCGCAGGAAATGGAGGCAGGACACAACTGCATCTCAGCTGTCAGCCCCAGCTGCTAGGCTCAGCTGCTTTTGTGGGCCACCTTCATTTGCACAGCATGATGGTCTCAGCCACTCAAAGCTGAAACCCAACTGTTGTTGACAACTTGGTCTTCAATTGTAGGCTACAACAGCTCCGACGGTTGTTTAGCAGATCAAAAGTAGCTAGTCTTTGCATGTTAATTAACGTTAGAAGCAGTGGGACACAACGGCTGAGCAATCTATGGCTTTGTCACTGCTTAGGCACTGCTGCCACCGTAGTGTCAAAGCATGTGTGCTAGTTTGTGCCATAGAGCTGATGTTGGCACTCAGGACCTAATGTTGCCTCTAGATATCTGAGACACATTGCATATGCAAGCCTAAGCTTAGGCTGCATGTGTGCAGCGTGTGGGCATGAGTCTCTCTTTTTAACAACAAGCTTGCATTGTGCTGCAGCTGTAAGCATGAAGACTCACATGCCCAGATGCCACAGCAGCAATTGCAGGTCAACAAGGCAGAAAGTCATTGCCTTGATGAGACTACACATGCTGACAGGTTGCACAATGTTAAGCCAATTGTTGATGTATCTTGCAGAGGGAAGACCAGACCCTGTTGTCGATAATTTGGTCAGTATGCACATACAGGACGCTAAGGTAACTGTCTGTCCCAAAGATTGCGGTGGTTGTCATGACAGGTTCAACCTGTCATGACAACATGCTGGATCAAACAAAGGCTGGCCACGCCACAACAGGCAGTTCAAGCTGCCTATCTAGAGAGCCTGTCTAAGCAGTCAGCCAAGCAGCATCAGGGTGCAGCTTGACAGCGCCAGATCTGGCATGGTCTTGCCCCTGGGTGTTCTCAAACAGGTTGGATTGTTGCAAGAAATCAGTTCCTTGAAACAAGTAACATTGACTCCTAGCTTTGGCATTCCAAGCTCACAACTGAGTCTGTCTGTTTAGGCCGATTCACATGTATGCCGATTGTAAGTTTTGGGCTGCCTAACACATACTGTTTCTGACTAGTCTGCGTTGTCTAGTATCCTCTGTAACCATGGCACTCTGCAGCTGCCTGCGCAGCCTTCCCAAAGTTCAGATCATATGCCTAGAACTAGGCTTGTGGGTTGAAGCTTGAGAATGCTGTGCATGCCTAGGCAGCTGCAGAATGTCATGGTTACCAGACAACGCAGCTGATAAGGCTGTGTTGTCTGGTATCCTCTGTATCACAGAGGAGTCTGTCTGTCTAGGCCGAGTCAGATTTATGCCAACTGTGGCCTATGGGATCGCAATTTCTAACACATGCTGTTTTTGACCAGGCACATGGTTTGATCATCATGTGGTTGGGAATACTGTGCAGGCAGCTGCTGAATGCCATGGTTACAGAGGATATCAGACAACTCAGCCTCATCAACGAAGCTTAAGGTTGCGTTGTCTGGTATCCTCTGTGACACAGCTGAGTCTGCCTGTTTAGGCTGAGTCAGATGTATGCTGATTGTGACCTATGGGTGCTAAGACGTATCTTTATTGACTGGGCATTATCACCACTCCTAGTGGCAATCAACTTAATTCATAGCTGCCTGTGAGGGTAATTTAGGCCATCCAGAAAGGCTGACTGGCTTGCAGCCGCAACAGTGTAGGTTTTTGCTTGTCACTGCAAATTGCTGTCAAGTGTCTACTGTGATTGCAATGAGCTTGGGTCCCATTGAATTCATTTAACAGCTGAACATCGTAATGAGCTTACGTGTTTGCCATGCTTAAACAGCGCTGATACAGCGCTTAACAGGCTAGCCAGTACAGTGCTGATATAGCGCTTGCAGCATAAACCCCCCCCACAGGAGGACACCTAGCCTGTGGTTTAAGCGTCTGTCTCACAAGCATGCAATCGGTTGTTTGAAACTTCCAATTGGTTTATGAGCTGACGGCGGGTCAAGCAGGTACAGGCTCTGCCTGGAAACTATATACATGTTGTGCAGCGGTCACCCTGGTCTCCGGTACCAGGGTTGCTCCGGGCTTGCACCCAGGAACGCCGACAAGCGTAACAGTTTTTTTTGTTTGCTTGCAGCATCAGCTTTTTATATGGACAAAGGCGCTAACAAAGATCACGATTCCATGAAAGCAATTGAACTGATGCAACAGCTTCAATGACCCCATGTTCTTTCTTTTGTGCCTTCAGCTGTGGAAGCGTTGGATGTATCAAGCGGTAAATTTGCATTGTAGTAGTAAGTAGTAGGCATTCTGACTAGCCTAGTGGGCAGATTCACCGAATCAATAGCTACTTGTGAGCATGTTTTAGGCTGACTGGCTTGCAGCCGCAAGACTCTAGATGATTGCTTGTCACCACAACTTGCTATCAAGTGCCTACAGTGATTGCAATAAGCTGGGCTTTCAGAAAAGTGATTCAACAGCTGAACAAAGTACTAGTACTAGTTGGTTGTTGCATGCCATCCAAATTTTGGTAGTTGACTAGTACTAGGCAACTACCAAAAATTTGGATGGCATGCAACAAACAACCAAACTCATGGTGGCAAAGGCTGATTTGTCCATCATCATATCTATTGGTTTTGACATGGCATGTCCATCTATATGAACAAGTCCAGTGTAGAGAGGCCAATGCCGTGTACTTGAACGTACTCATAAGTGTACTCATTGAGTGACTGAGAGCCAGCGAGGCGAGCCAGCTAATGAGTGAGTAGTTGAATAAGCTCACATCTTTGCCGTTCTTGAAGAAACTGTACAGTCAAGTACAGTGCTGGTACAGCTCTTGCAACATCAGGTTATTCCTTGGACAAAGACGCCAATAAAGCACAGGGCTCCAACAGAGCTGTTTCGTTGATGGAACAGCTTTGATGGCTCCATATAGTTTTTTTGTGCCTTCAGCTATGGAGGCGTCGGGTGTATCAATCGGCCAGCTTGCATTGCAACGTTGTGACTCTGCCCAATGATACATGTATACCATGTCCAAATGTGCCTCAAAATGCAAAACGTATATGTGTAAAAAACGCTTGAGAGCATGACTATTTTGACATCTGTGGGAAAATCCAGAGATGATTGCAAGTATTCCAACAGCCTGCGCTGCTATCTGCCTAGCACCTTCACGACATCCACGACACTGCCAATATAAAAGAACAACAGTCACTGCCCTTGTCATGAGTGCAACCTTTTGACCTTCCTTGCCACCACACAATGTATGGATAAACGTTTGTCTCCACATTGTGATGGTTGCACACAGGTCAAGCTGTTGAAGATGTCATGATAACATCCAGGATCAAGCGCAGGCTGGCCACGCCACGGCGGGTAGTTCACACTGCTTGTCTAGATCTACACAATCAGCCAAGCAGCAACAGGGCGCAGCTTGACAGAGCTCTGGCTGGGTCTTGCCCTTGGGATTTCTCAATAACTTAAAGTGTTGCTTGAGATGTTTCCTCAGACCAAGCATCATTGACTGCTAGCTTTGGGATTGTGAGCTCACAGCTGAGTTTGTCTGTCTAGGTTGAGTCAGATGTACTGATTGAGTCTTGCCCCTGGGTTCTCAAGAAAAATGGAGTGTTGCAAGAATTGGTCTGAGGAAACAGCAGGTGCGTGGCACACTGTGTGGCACTGTGTCCAGGATATCAGTTGTTTCCTCAGACCAAGCCATGTCGGCTTCCAACTTTAGTGTTCCAACCTCAAAGCAGAGGCTTTCAGGTTAGGCTGTATCAAATATATGCTAAATGTATGCCAATCGTAACCTATAGGCTCCCCGGTGTGAGCACAAACGTTGAATAAATAGGCATTCTGACTAGCCTATAGCTAGCACTAGTGGGCAGATTCACTGAATCAATAGCTGCTTGTGAGCGTAATTTAGGATGACTGGCTTGTAGCCGCAAGACTCTAGATGTTGGCTTGTCACAATTTGCTATCAAGTGCTACAGTGATCGCAATCAGCTTGGCTTCCAGAAAAGTGGTTCAACAACTGAACAAAGTGCAAGTTGACTAGCAAAAGTTTGGATGGCACGCAAGAACCATGGACGTCATGATGACAATGGACGTCATGATGACAAACGCTGATCTGCCCATCATGATATCTGTTGGTTATTGCATATTTGTCCACACGAAAGCGTCCAGTCCAGAGTAGGCAATGCCATGTGCCAAGTGAGTGACTGAGCCAGGCTGGCTCAGTCACTCAATAGCTAGCTCACTCGCTCAGCGAGTGAGCTAGCTATTGAGTGACTAATTGAATGACCTCACGTGTTTGCCATCCCTAAACAAACAGTACGGTGTTGATACAGCGCTTGCAGCATTAGCGTATTCAACAGCTAAAGGTGCTTGTGACAACACAGATTCAACCAAGATATTGTGTTGATGCAACAGCTTCAACGACCCCGTACTCTTTTCTTGTGCCTTCAACTGTGGAAGCGTCGGCTGTGTCAAGCGGCAAACTTGCATTGCACTGTTGTGATTATGCCCTACAATGCATGCATACCATGTTCCAATGTCCCTCAAAATACCAAACAATCTTATGTCATAATGGCATAAACATGCTTGAAAATGGTTTTGATGCTTGTGAAAATTCTAGAGATGACACAGTGGCACAGGGTCCACGTATTCCAACGGCACAGGCTCCTGGAATACATGCAGCCTGTGCCACTGTGTACATGCAATCATGACAGCCGTGTCGACGTTGCCAACATAAGAGAACAACAGACTCTGCCATGCCTAGCAGTCAGAAGGAGTTGTGTCATTCTTGATACAAGCCTGCTACCTAGTCTGAAACGCCCGCAACCAGTATGTATGTTGTATCAGGGTCATGTTCTACGTATCAGCCTGAAAGAGTTTGGCGTATTCACTTGTTTGGCCACCTGAAAGGACTTCGTGAGCCACTTTGGTATCACAATGGATGCTCAGTGCATGTCAACCATGCACTGGGCATCACCGTCATGCACTAGTGTCCCAGACAGACTTTCATTGCATCATGATTAGTGGGTACACAGCAAAAATGGTTGAGATAAATGTGCCACAGTGTAGGACTATGCAATAGAACCAAAGACCTGACCGTGACCATCATCACTCTTGCCAGCAGCCTGCAAAACCCTTAAGAAGATGGGGATTTGCAGTGGTCATGTTGGGGAAACCCACATGTGCGTGCATAAGAAAGTCTGCAAAACCCTCATCGCACAGCAAGGATGTGCAGGGCGCAAAAAGCTGCATCCGATTGCAACAGAGCCATGGCTTCATGTGAAGGCAGACAGAGTGTTGCAGATCCTGTTGATCCGAATTGATAGTTTCAGGCTCAAAACAAGTTTCTGAAGCAAGCCAGACCTAGGTTATTCAGCTGGGTATGAAACCCATATGTCAATGACAGGCAAAAGGCTTATGTGGATTGAATGACCCGCAAAGTTCTAATCAGGGAAGACGCATGTCATAGTCTTTGCCATTAGTGTGTTTAAACAAATTTGACAGATGTATTTGGGCATGAACCTGATTCAAGTCATGCTGTCAGCACATAATCAGTTTCTTCACAGAGGGACATGACTCAACCAAATGTCCAAACTCTGTGCTGCTGATTGAACTGTGGAGTTGGCCATGTCAAACCCATCAGCTCAGATGTTAGGCAGATGCATGGGTATGCTTGGTGCACTGAGACATGGAAGCCATACCTGGGCATCTGCAAAAACTCCCAGATGTGTGATGGGTTGACTCCCTTGTATGTTGATCTGCTGTGACCTGCTGTAGACTGGTTCTATGTACTTCCCGATGGCTTGCAGGAATAAAAACCTTGTCCATCAAAGGAATCTTTTGTTTGAAGCTGAGCCCCAGCGCCAGCTGACTTGAGCTGATTGGCATCAAAGCTCAGCAAATAGCAGAAAGGGGCAGCTATATACAAGCTACCTGATATTCAGTAGCGTTTCATCACAGGAAGTGCTCGCAACAGCATCAAAACACGTCAACCTGCATTGCGTTGTCTTAACAAGCTGGAGTGTTGCAAAAAATGCAAAAACGTTGTCCTCAGAGCAAGCATTGTTGCCTCCCAGCTTTGGCATTAAGCTCAGGCTGAGTCAGATGTATGCCGACGGCTCCCAATTGTTAACACATACTGTTTTACCGTACGTCCACGAAATGATTGCGCAAAAATAATTAGCGAGGCCCTGCGGGATCATATGAGCTAATTATCTGAACTCTGCGCTTTATGGGCTGCGCGAAGAATAAATTAATTGCCCTAGACCCATGTGCAGACCAACTTCGTGCTACGCGCTCGTTTTCACTCACGAAACATGTAAATATCATTGTGTTCTGCCTCTTGACACATTTGCGACTGTGCTTGCATAGTCCCAGTGCCAAAGGAGCTGCTTTTGAGGTGTTTTTGCTGCCAAATGTAGTAGCTGCGCGTTCTGTTTAAAATAGCTCTAGGCCCGCGCGATAGGGTGCGCGAAGGGTTTAATCAATTGGGATTCAGGGGGTGCGAGATCATTTGGTGGACGTACGGTGCACTAGGCATCGTGACCACTCTTAGTGGCAATCAACTGGATCAATAGCTGCTTGTGAGTGTAACGTAGGCCATCCAGCAAGGCTGACTGGCTTGCAGCCGTGAGACCTACAGTTTGCTTGTCACTGCAATTTGCTTTATGTGCCTACTGCAATTGCAATGAGCTTGGTTTTCATCGAAGTGATTCAACAGCTGAGCAAAGTACTAGTCAACTACCAAAAGATCGGATGGCATGCAACAATCAACTCAAGTCATGATGACAAAGGCTGATTCGTCCATCATGATATCAGTTGATTTTTGCATGTTTGTTCATATGCGTCCAGTCCAGAGTAGGCAATGCCATATGGATGTACCATGCTTGTACCAAGTGAGTGACTGAGCCAGCGAGTAGGCGAGTGAGCTAAGTACTGAGTGAGTAACTGAACGAGCTCATGTGCTTGCCATCCTCAGTCAAACAGTACAGTGCTGATACAGCGCTTGTGACATCAGCTTATTCCTTGGACAAAGGCGCTAATAAACAACACAAACCCAACAAAGTTGTTATATTAGATTTACAGTGCTGCTGCAGCGCTTTTGACACCAGCTTGTTCCCTGGACAAAGGCGCTAATAAACAACACAAACCCAACAAAGCTACTACGTTGATGCAACAGCTTTGATGACTTCATGGTTTGTTTTGTGCCTTCAGCTGTGGAAGCGTCAGGTGTATCAATTGGCAAGCTTGCATTGCAATCATTGAATGTTGTTGAATATGCCCTATGATACATGCATACCATGTCTTAACGCCCCTCAAAATATCAAACAATGTTATGTCACACTGGCTTGAAAATGCTTGAATATGATGGTTTTCATGTTTGTGAAATTCTAGAGATGACACAGTGGCACAGGTTGCAAGCATTCCAGCAGCTGCTGGAATACATGCAGCCTGTGCCGCTGCGTACATGCATTCATGACAGCAATGTTAAAGCTGCCAACATAACGAAACAACAGTCACTGCTGTGCCCGGCGGTCAGAAGAGCTTGTGTCATTGTTGTTACAACTTTGCTGCCAAATTTGAAACGATCGCAAATAGTATATATAGTGTGTCATGACCACAATCTTTCATGCTGATGAAGAGAAAGTGATCCTGATCCTAAAAGAGTTTGGCGTATTCACTTGTTTGGCTACCACAAAGGACGCTGTGAGCTACTTGTGTATGACAGTGGATGCTCAGTGCCTGTCAATCATGCACTTGGCATCCACTGTCATGCACTAGTGTCCCAGACAGACTCTCACTGCATCAGTGGGTACACAGCAAAACGAGAGAAATGTGCAACTGTGTAGGGCTATGCTATAGACCCAAAGACCTGACCATGACTATCATCAACTCTTGCCAGCAGCCTGCAAAACCCTTAAGAAGATGGGTATTTGCAGTGGTCAAGGAGAAACCCACATGTGCGTGCACCAAAAAGTCTGCAAACCCTCATCGCACAGCAAGGGTGTGCAGGGCGCAAAAAGCTGCATTTGATTGCAACTGAGCCAGGGCTTCACGTGAAGGCAAACAGAGTTCTGCAAATTCTGTTGATGACCAGATTGATACTTTCAGGCTCAAAACAACTTCCTGAAGCAAGCCAGACCTAGGTTGTTCAGCAGATGTCAATGACAGACAAAAGGCTTATGTGGAGTGAATGACCCGCATACTTCTATTCAGGGAAAACGCATGTCATAGTCTATGCCAGCACAGAGTAAGTTCCTTCAGAGTGACTTGAGTCGATTTAATGCCCAAACTCTGTGCTGCTGATTTAATTGTGGCCATGTCAAACCCATCAGCTCAGATGCTACACACACCCATAAATATGCTTAGTGTGGTGAGACATGGAAGCCATACCTGGGGATCTGCAAAAATTGCCATCCATGAGATGGGTTGGGTGCCTCATTTGTCGATCTACTGTAGCCTGGCTCAGTTCACTTGCTGATGACTTGCAGGGAGGAGAACTTGTCCATCAAAGGAATGCTTTGTTTCAAGCTGAGCCCAAGCGCCACCTGAACAGGGGGAAACCTCACTTGTGCTGACTGGCATCAACGCTCAGCAGATGGGGGACTGCTCGCAACAGTTTTAAAGCTCGTAAACCTGTCGCAGCCCCACAAGCTTATTAGGTTATTTGATCAATCTTGACGTTGAGAGCTGCGAACAGCAAGGTACGGACGCAAAAACTCACATGCTGTCGAGGAGATTAGCACGCTGGGTAGAAAGGGTGAAAGCCCAGCCAGACCGACAGCAGTATCGGTCCGTCTAATAACCCACTTGCAGGGAGTGCAACCAGTTCAAGGCGAAGGCCGCCGCAGCTCGCTGCTACCATCTTGCTTGCATTCTACCGTCCGGAGCGAGCGATTGTTTTGATGCTAGTAAATGTGCTCAGGTGCACTCGCTGTCCAAAAGCACAGCATCGCCAAAGGACGCATGATGCAAGCAACTTCTTGTGTGACTTCCTCGTTGACCTGTTGACTTTTCTCCCAGGTCTCTAGAGCAAAGAACTACGACATCGTTGCGTACTCTTCCAAGCGACGACCGCATGGCCAGCATGCAAAAGTCTGAAGGCGTTTCAAGTCTCCTGCAGATCTGCATACACGCCGTCGCTCGGAACCTTCTCAGCCAATACGAACCTGACTGTAAGTCAAGGTTTTTGTCAAGCAAGGGACCCATGCATCCTGACGTCTAAGTGCTGTTTATGTCTACAGTGTCTAAGATATGCGAGCCAGAGGATGCACGCCAGATATGGAACGAATATCTGAGGTAAAGCGCATAACAGTTTTTGATCACTTCTTGAAGGATTCTTGCATTGCAGGGCTGCTCTGTCGATATGACCGATCCCGACCTATGTATGATTGCAGACTGTGCCATACCAGTGGCAACGCAAATCTGATACCTCTGGGTGACCAAGCAGCAAAGACTTTTGCTAAGTTCTGGTATGGCTGGGTGTGGACTTGTTTCTGTCACAGAGCCTTGAAATGGCTTACTGTGTCTTTTGGAGGAGTTTCCACCTATCAGGTCTAGTTGCAGGCAGCCAAGACACTTGAAAGTGTCCCCAGAGAGATATCATCATCAGCTGATGCCAAGACTGCACCTCTTTGGCATGACCCTGACACATCTGGACGTCTCGGCCTACTGGATCAAGAATTTGGCTTGGTTGCATGGTAAGCAAGCTTGACTTTTTTCTGCTAACATATCGTACAAGTATCATCAGCAGCAGCAGATACAGGTTGTCTGTGTTGGGTTCAAGTTGCAGAACCTCTGACCACATCATGCTTTACCTAGTCTCAATTTAAGCATTTACTACACATGCTTTGCTCCAGAACTCTGATGTTTCGACAAACAAAGTAGCTGCACCCTGTTGCCCCTCAGTAGAATGTCTCAAGTACCACACATGGTATTTTGTGCTGTATCTGAAGAAGCTTCATTCTAATGATAGTCTGGCATGTGTAGGCACCCCTAATCTACAGTGCCTGTCTCTGAGACAGCTCTGCTACCTGCAGTCCATTCAGTACAGAAACTTCCTTGCTGTGCCGCAACTGAGGGCTCTAGACCTTTTTGAGATGGCCAGATCTGAAGAACCCACAGGCTTTGAGCTGGGTTATGTGCTGGCTGCACTTCAGAATTTGAAGGTGAGATAGTTGTTAGAGTTTGCTGCAACAACCTTGCACATCTGAGTGCAACCTTGTACTAAGATCTTACAAAGCATGCACATGAATCCATGATGCTGTGCGAGTCAATCTTCAGCAAGCAGACCAGTGCTTGCGACTGTGATCCAGCCAATCTGTTGCATCTGTGCCTGTGTGCTTATCAAAGTTGTCTGCCTCTCCTCCTTCTTGCATCGTGTCAGATCTCAGCTGCATAGGAAGGTGCTGCATTGTTATTGCCCCAGCAGGTACTGACTTGCAGGTGCTCAATGTACAGTGCACAGAGGTAGGGGACAAGCTGGTAGAAACCATCACCTTTGGTAGACGCTTGGCTGCATGGTCCAGAGAGACAGGTGTGTGCTTCGCATTGCCCTGCTGTGCTGTGCCGCACCAAGTTGTTTTCTAATGAGCCTTTTCTTCACTCAGCATCTGCTCATCTGTGTTTTAGCCTGTCGAGCCGTGTTCTGCTGTGCCGTGTTCTGCTGTGCCGTGTTCTGCTGTGCTGTGTTCTGTTGAGCCGTGTTCTGCTGTGCTGTGCTGTGCTGTGCTGTGCTGTGCTGTGCTGTGCTGTGCTGTGCTGTGCTGTGCAGTGGTCTTTTGTCTGTCGTGTAGGACAGTGCTGATGTGCTGTGCTGCACTGCCCAGTGATGTGTTGCATGCTCTCTGTAAACTCACACATGGGCACCCTGCTGACTGTAGTAAGAGTCCAGCACCCTGCCTGTGCTTGCCTGCGACGTATGCATGCATGCATTATGCAAAGTAAACATGGCATCTTTTGTTCCAAGAACGTGTTACATCGTTCAGTTTGTGTATGGTATATGCATGACTTGACAGCCCCCAATCTTCGCTCCCTTGTGCACATCAAGAAGGCCATATAGACCATGCTTGCTCATGCATAGCATCATTGACAATGGCAGTGCTATCCTCAGGTGAGGCATTGAGTGCTGAGCAGGCGAGCTGGCCCCAGACCAACATCTGTCAGCTCAGATTATCCAGGACAAATATCACACATGCCACATTGAGATTCTTGTCCAGTTTGCAGGAGCTGCAGCTGCTTGACATCAGGTGCAGAACAGCTTGCATGCTTTCAAGATTCATTCAATTCTAAGCTTGAACACACATTCTGTCCAAAGACACACATGCCAAGTCCAGATTGTCCCTGCAAGTCTCAAACCACTGCCATGAACCATGTAGCAGCCAGTGCTTCTGCATAAGTGCCATGAAGCATGCAGCAAGCAGTGCTTCTGCACAATTGCCATAAGCCATGCAGCAAGTAGTGCTTTTCCTTAACTGCCATGAATTATGCAGCAAGCAGTGCTTCTGCACAATTGCCATGAGCCATGCAGCAGTGGTTTCTCCACAACTGCCATGAACCATGCAGCAACCAATGCTTTTGCCTGTCTGCAGGAAGACAGGTATTGAATACTCTGCCTTGCTGCCTCTACAGAAGCAGTTTGGCTTGTCAAGTCTTGTGGGCGGCATGCTGACAGCTAACAACAGCTTGGCTTTGGCAGCAAACCAGAACAGAGTGGCGTGTGCCTGCGATGCTCAAGGTAGGGTGCTGCTTGGCCTGGTTGATTTTTACATCACAGGTTTGATCTTCAATTTCAGAGGTGCTGCCTCTCCCAAGCCTTGTATCCACTCATCCAAAACAAACCAGCACTCAATTTGGTCACATGGCATGTGGTGTAATGAAAGTTTTGGGTAATTTGCTGTTTGGCCGTTTTGGAAGAGCTTTTTGTAGACGTTCCACAAAACAGCCCTGGTAGGGAGCTGCCCCGAAAGGCAGTGCTGCACCACATGCATGTTTCTCATAGTTGTAGCTTGTGCATGGCATGTGTCAGATCTGACTGCATTGCACATGCTGCAGAGGGCGCCAAACCTCTGGACCGGTGGACAAAAGAGGGGGCTACCGCACTCCTATTCTGGGACTGAAGACGTGGGTTGCTTTGACCTCCAGATGCGCTCTTTGACAGATAGGTAGCTCCCCCTGAATGTGCACAAATGCATGATGATTGAGCCAATGTTGTTTTCCATTCTTTGAAGATGTAAGACCCTGTTAAGCGCTTGTAGCAGCCTCTGGCAAAATCAGCTGGGTGCAATGGCATCTTTAAACCAACAAGGTACAGATAAATACCCCATGGGGAATGGTAATCATGAGTCATAATTCACATGTCAGGCTTATAACTCACATGTCAAAACCAGATTGGTCTTGCCAGCTCTACTTCCTGACCTTCAAGTCGCTTTTTGCTGTCATGATAAATCTGGTCTTGACCTACTTTCGACCAGCAATCCGCGAAACGATGCTGTACATGTCAGGCTTGCACCTTATGGGCTTGGGTACCTGCATGTGAGCAAAACAACGGTAATGTAAATTAGTCTCGGCCACGCCCCTTGGACGGAACGACCGTCCACGACAAGGCAGCACCTCGGATATCACGCTGCCAAATGTCACCAGTTTGACGTGTGTGTCCAGCTGGTCTGCTCGCCGCGACCGCGGCCATGCCCCGCGCCCTGTGGGTCGTATGGGCTTGCTGGTCCGCAGCCTTCTTAGCGGTCGCCGCCGCCCATGCAGGCTCCGACACCCTCGCGCGAGCCCTTTCCGAGGACTCCGGGCGACGTCTCAAGCTGCTGTATGTCATGGAGTACGACTGCCAGTTCGACTGGGAACCGGTCCAGCTTGAGAAGGGGTTGACGGACGAGGTGCTGGCCTGGCTGATGAGTCTGCACGACAGGCTGACCATGACCACCCGGCAGCCTCTTGGGCAGGAGCTCATGGCAAGTTGTCTCCTGTTTGGATGTATTGGTAGACCACAGTAACCTTCAGCTCACTAGTTGAAGGAGCCTGTGGGGAAAGTGCTGCTATGCAACAAGACCATACATGCATGTACCTGTGCTAGCTGCAAGCCACCGTGACATTCGTGTCAATCAGACCTTTCCCTGCTAGCTTACAACAGCATCTTGTGCCATAAAGCCTTTCATATTCAGTCATGCATGCTATGCTGCTGCAGAAAACACTCACATTCACAATTCAAAGCTAGCCTAACCTGACATCAGCAGCAACATTGCTGCCTGTGTGAGCATGCTGTTGCAGAGACCACATAGGCAGCAGTGATGAATGAAGTTACTGCATGTTTCATGCACACTACTCTGTTGTTACACTCAAGCATCACTGTTGAAAATTGTCACATTGTCTCACTTAGCTTGACCTGACTCTGTCATTTCTGTTGATGGCACATTCACTCATTCATTCCCTCTGTCATTTGTTCAGGTGTTCCAGAATGGTTTACTAGGCACTTACTAGGTGCACATGCATTCAGATGGCTTGCATCATAATGTGTGCCTGTTGTTGGCACCTGTCTGATGTCGCCTTTCCGCCATGTAGCATGTAAACCAGTGGGCTAGTGTTCATACTAGGCACTATACTCTATGTCTTAGGACAAGGCTACGACGCGTGACTGAAATAGGACATCTGCCTTTGGCTGCAAACCAGTGGCTTAGGGCTCTAGGCACTGAACCCTACAATATAGGACTAAACTAGAACATCATAAACCCTAAACCATAAATGGAACATCTGCCTTTGGCTGCAGATACCAAAGGCCTGGTGGGTGCCAGCAGTTGCTGATACAGCCAGAAGTCAGGGCAATGATCGCAGAGAAATCAGCATGAAAGAGGTTTTGGAACTACAGCTGGCCGCAGATGCAGCTACCGTATGGCTTCCAAAGTACTTGCTGGTGGTGTATCAACTCACCATGTAAGCTTGTTGCACAGGCTTGTCGTACATGAAGTGCGGTTGCATTGCTGGTCCCATGTCGAACCCATTTTGTTACTTGTCTAGAGAGCCTGGTAGTGTATGAAGCAGGATGTTCCGTCTGATTCAAGACACATCAACACATGTCATTGTTGGTATGTTGACTGCCCAGGGCTGTAAATGCCTGACCCTAGGGGAAGACACATGTTGGTTGAGTGAACGCATGAATGCTTGGATAAATGAAGGAGTAAATGGACGACAGAACGAGAGAGTGAATGATTGAATGACGGCATGAATCCATGCATACATGATTGATTGATCGATGAAGTGTGGCACTGGCTTGAGCATCTTGCCCTTGCATGTATGAGAGATCTGGACAGCTGCTTGATTTGCTTTGCTGTCATGCCAGCCTCACTGGATACAAACAATTTATGCATTGCCATTGTCAATCATGCGTGTGCATGCAGCAAACTGGCTGAAAGGTGTTGTTTACAGATTGAAAGGGCCAGGCACATAGGGTTCACACCAACGCACTTGCAGCAGAGCACATCAATACTCGTTATGCCCATTTCCTGTGGTTCAATTAAACATACAATACACATTAAACGTGTGGGCTGTAGGGTTCCTGGAGGACCTAGGCTAGATGACCTGTTTGTCACAACGGTAAAGACATTCTGGCAGGTATGGCTGAACCCTCTTTACACACAATTTGCCCTTGATTTTGCAGCACATGCTAGCATGAGTCATGGTGCATGCTTGCACCTCAAACAATGCTATGCGTCATTGTGCGCGTACCTGTTCTTCCCCAAAAATCTTTGTGTTCAGATATTGCATCCTGTGCTGTGCCATCATTGTTGTATGATGATGCTTGCTGCACACGTACTTACAGACCATGTATGACAAGATGCATGACGGCTACAGGCAGCAGAAGCCACAGCAGCAGCTGGTGTCTTCATCCACAAGGCAGATATTGAAGAAAAGGGGGTCCAGGTTCAGTCCCTGCGTGACTACGTTGTAGCCATTCCAACCATGAACGCTATACATGGACAGGACAGCTGGCAGGCCCAACATGTGTCAGAGGAATATGGGGATCACTCTGCATGGGATGTGCGCACCATTGTGGAGATTCTAGGGAAGTTCTTCGATGTCTCTCAGGGTACTAGCCTGCCAGAGCTGGCTGAATACAACTGGCGCCTTGATAAGGTGACCACTTTGCACTACTCCTGGAAAAAACGACTTGTTTTTGCTTTCTGTGCTTCTCTTCTTCACAATTGTTTTCTGATTTTCCTTTACCTTCTTCTTCTCCTTGAGTTGGCTTTAGGATACCTCTCTGCTGCATTTGATTGAGCGCAAAAAGGCAGATTAACATGGTGTACATCCTCTTCCTGGTCTGCTGCCTGTGTCTTCTGTGTGTTCACCAACTTCTTCATCTGCTGCTGGTTTTCCATCTCTTCCTCTCTCCTCATCTCAAGTCTTTCACACCCTTCTCTCGCCCCCCCCTTCCCCGCCCCCTTCCTCCACCGATTACTTTGTTCTGTGCTTGGTTGTTCACTTCCTGTTCTACAGGGGAAGTCATAACTAATTAACGCAGCACAAAGGGTGCTCAGCTCTCCAGCTAAGGGTGCCTGCTTAGGTCACAACATCAACTTATCTGGTTCCCACATTTTTTCTTTCTGTCTATAGGAGATAATGCACGATGTCTTCCAGGACCACTATCACAAGGATCCCCAGCATCACTTTTCCCACATCCCCAGCATCCCTGTCACCACCCCCGTGGCCTTGTCAACCCAGATGAACCTGTGTTACTCATCACGGTATTCGCAGCAGCAGCTGGTGGTCACAGGCCAGGACATCAGGGCCACAGCTGCAGCTCTCTTGGAAGCTGTGCGGCAGCTTGAGCTCGACTCAGATGCACAGACAATCCAACAGACAAACCAGGAAAGCGGCTGGAAGCCGCTGCGCAAGTTCTTCATCAAGCGTAATTACTCAGGTACTGTCTGGCAAGTTGCACGTAACTGCTCAGGTACTGTCCTGGGCAGGCCGGTATAATAATTGGCTTCTCATCACATTGATGCCGACAGGTGTAGTCTTTTCTTTTTTGATGTTCTCTTCTCAGGTACTGTTGGCAAGCTGTTTAAAGCATCAGGCATGGCAACCGCACTTTGTGACAGCCCTTGCGTCTCAAACGGCAGTGCAGACTGGTACAGTCAACAGGGTCATGTGATGCAGCCACGCAACAACTCACAAATGCCATGCCAGAGCTGTTTTGTGGGCTGCTGCTTGCCTGCATCAGATAGCCAAACTGACCATACCAGTTTGCAATGCCTTCTGATAACCTTCCTGTCCTAGACATGCAGAAGCGCAGAGTTGCATACATACACCGCTCTATTGCTTTTAATGTGTGCCTGTCACAGCCCAGATGAGTGCTTCATGCATTTCTTTAGCATGTTCATACTTTAGAGTCAGAACAATCAGGCAAGCGCACACATCGTATGCCAGTGTACATCTGTGGATTGCGCTATACATTGCACAGCGCAAGTCCAAAGCACGGAGATGCATCCCATGGGGGCTTCTATTTCTGACACCATGGCGTGCAATGTGCAGCGTGTGCAAAGAACGTGTTCACATTCACATTGAGGAGCCCCTCCAGCTGGCAGTACAGCAGGCCAAGCAAGCCCAGCATGCACAGCACACAGCAGCGTGCAAACACCACCACCAACAACGATGTCTTGACAAAACAGTGCCCCTCTGTATCCCCAAACCCGCCATGCAGCTGTGACAATGTCAGTTTCCTCGCAGCATGCAAGCAAGCCTGTGCGCATCATCAGCGTCACAGCAGCACTCCAGGCACCACTCACACACTCACACAAGGCATTAGTCATCCTTTCAGCAGTCACGTGGGCCACTCGGATGACTCAACAGATGCAGCTGAGGGCATGGATGATGCATTGCATGATGCTCAGCAGCTGTTCAAGGCAGCAGAGAGGATCATAAAGGAGTCTTGCACAGAGAAATGGCTGCTGCAGCCTTACATACCTGACATGGAAAGGAACGAATACAGGTGCCAGACTACTACTACCCTTGCATGTTTCTTTTGCCCCCCTTCTTTCAACAACTACCACAGGTTTCATGGTTTTCCCTGGCGACAGACCTGCATGCGTTTCAGTCGAGAGGCTCCTCCACCAAATCTTGCATTGTTCACGATGACTTTTCAGCAGCAGGACTGCATGTGTATCATGTGAGCAGCCCAGGCAATGCTGGAATCAGCACCTCTGACACAGGTAGAAGCAACCACATGCAACTTCAACCCTGCACATCCATGGTTTAGTTGCAACAGGCAGTGCAGCTAAGAGGGGTCTTAGCTCTTCCTAGCAACAGCCCTTCCTAACAATGGCCTTTCCTAGCAACAGCCCTTCCTAGCAACAGCCCTTCCACCTGTTGACAGTCACAGCAACAAGCGCAATGTATTGCTTTGTTGTGAGTGAGGTCATGTGGTGAGTGCTGTTCAAGTGCGTTGTTACACACTGTTACTGCTGTATTGTAGTAACTCAGAGTCAAACTGCCATGAACGGTTGGCAAACCCACTTTGAGGTAGACTTGGCGACCGTCCATGCAGTCTGGGTCAACATGTAGAATTAGTTACAACCAAGCATGTGAAGCGCAAAAAGCTGCAGGCATATAGAGCTAGACATATGCATCCTGAGCTGGACAGCGGACTGAGTAAATATTGTTGAAAATATTATTATATGCAGCACACGTCAACATAGTGTGTGCTTACTTTCCCAGAATACAGTGAGCTGCAAGATCAAGATTGGGATTCTTCACCACAATTTCATGTTCACATGCATTTGCGATGTAGGTTCTACATGCACAATGTGCAATGTAGGATTTACATGTGTGGTGTGCAATGTAGGGTTTACATGCATGATGTGCAATGTAGGGATTACAAGCATGATGTGCAATGTAGGGTTTACATGGTTGGTGGTGCCGAGGCAACAGGTGGTCCGAATGATACAGCTGTGGTCTACACGCCGGCTTTTCATGAGTACAATGACAGAGGACAGCGCAGAGTGTATGTCTGGAATGTGACCCTCCCTCAACACTTTTTCTCTAGAGCCCCTGTCAACCCTGACCAGCGTGAGCAAACCTAATACCTGCAGCTATATCTGCACTGATGCAAGGCTGTCTGTCTGTGCCTGGTGCCGTAATGGCCTAATGAGCAGAAAAAACATGGAGGATTTTGCCTTTTAGCAAGACTATATTTAGGGTGTAGGGTTTGGAGATAAGCTAAATCCTGAGGTGTATTTGGCTTCCTTGTCTGTCCTGGTTTGAGTATGCGTGTACAATGCCTCAAGCAAGACCCCGGTTAGAGGAAGGGGGAAAGGGGGGGGGGAAGGGAATGACAAACGTGGTCCTGTTGCTGTTGTCTGCTGCAAGCGTCCTATTCTGGAAGGTCTGTACATTTAGTCTGCATCATTAAGTTTTTGGGTAGGTGCTTTGAGTCATGCAACTTCTAAACTGGCCTGGCCATCTGAATACAAAATGCACATTGTTGTTGACCAGGAGAAATACTGGAATCAAAATTATGCCAATTGCATTGCTTGACTTCGTCCACCAGTCAACCTCTTGTTGCTACTTCTCACTCGCACCTAATAGTACGCTCCCAAAAAGGCACTGAGTTTATTCAATTGGATGCTGTACAGTACGCTGCCAAGAACACATTGAGTTTAATTAAATGGATGCAGTACAGTATGCTGCCAAACAGGCACTAAATGTTTGTTTTGGCTGCAGTTGTGCGCCCATGGCTGCATTCTCGCGCAGAGCTAGCCAAAGTGGATTTCAACAGTAGCCATGTGGATGAGTATCATGTCAGCTACTTTCCCTTCCCAATTTGGCGGGACGAAAGCATGCATGACTTGATAGTGCGAGTGGCAAAGTGTGCGGCCGATGCTGTTGCGCAATGTGGGCGGTCGATGCGAATAGGTGGACATGTCATGGTTAGAGTTGACATTGCCCTGACACGTCAGGGCACCCTGGTAAGGCCCTTTGTGTCAAACCTGTGGTCTCTTCTGTATGCTGTACAACTGAAGCCAGCTCACAATACAGGCATGTGGCTTGCTTTTAGACTGAATTGAATCCTAATATGCTAGGTCAAGCTGGTGGGCATCACTCACTGTATCACAAGCTGTTACAGCAAGTAACACATTTTGCAGTAATTACAGTGACAGTAATTACAAGCAGAGCATTTAGTAAAACATACCAAGTTGTCCATGACTGTTCTCATGACTGCTGAGTGACCCTGGTAGTCACCAACATAGCATCAATTCCCCCTGTTTGGTGTTCTGTATGTCTATACTGGAATCAGCATCAACATTGCTCAAGAATTAGTGCACTGCCCATGTGCAGTGTATTTTCTCACAAACATCATTTCTGGCTTGCAGGCAAAGCCTTTCATCAGCGAGGCCCATGTGTTCAACGATGCTGGCTTGTCCTTTGACGTCTGGCCGCCGAAGAGCTCATTCAGTGTTTCATCTGCCACATATGAGACTGGTGCTGCTGATGGCTCTGACAGTAATGCTGGTGGAGGTGAAATAGAAAGAACTGACAAGCTGCCTCTGGTTATTGACAGCTGTCCAGCCGACATGACAAATGGTGCGGGCACCTGCTCAACAGGCTCTCACAATGTTTCAATGGGTAGCAGCAATGGTGGTGATGGGTCAACAGATATCAGTCGAGGGTATCTTATGGCTGTGAAGCTTTGGCAAGAAGCTGTTGCTACGGTTGCAGCTGCATCTAGGACTGCAGCACGTGTGCAGAAGTAATAGCTGACAGTGACAAGTGTTGTGTTGGCATCCTGTTGAACTTCAGGGTAATATTTGTTGTTATAGTATAGTGTGCTGCTTGCAATGCAGACTACTGCAACACTGCTGACGAAGGCAATTGCATGTCATGCAATGTGGACTGTTTATTGCAACACTGGTGATGAAGGGACTTGCATGCCATGCAATTGCAACGTGGAATGTTCAATGTGGTTATGGTGAGTGAGACATTGATAGGACTACTCCAGAGTTCTAGACATGCCTGCAAAGTTGACGTGAAGCTGTACAAACCTCGCTGTGGATTGCACATCTTGATGCTGCTTTTTCATATGTTGGGCTTGTAGTGAAGCGCTGTTCAGCAATGATTAGCTGCATTGGTTTTTTGGAATGAGCTATGCGTCCTGGGAATCAGCTGGACCAGGTTCCCTTATGCACAGGCTTGTACCATCTAGCGTTATTCTAACGACAATTGGAAAATATGATCAGATTCTGATAATCGATTGCATGTCATCTTCATGACTCGCTGCCCCACTTCATGTAAAGCTGTCGTGTATAAGGCTGCAGCACAAAAATGGAAGAGCATGGTGCAAAGCAAATTCATCATAATACAACGATGGTTTGTCGAATGACGAGCGGTCACAGTTCAGCATGCACTGCCTACCAAACATGAATGCAGTGTATTTGCCATCACATCAAGTTGGCTGCTGTACTCAACATGTCGTACAATATCTTGCACTGGTGAGCACACTTGCATGCATCGTATTTGCATGCATCACAGTTGTGTGCATCACATGACAGCAGCTGCAGCTTGTATGCGCTGCTTGTGTCGTGGCTGTGCAGCCTTTGGCGTGACCACAATCTGCTGTTTTGCTGTGTCTGGCTTCGAAGATGGGCTGCCTGTTGTTGCACTTAGCTTTGTGTCTGTTGGCGGCGGCTGAAGAGACAATCTTCCTGCACATCTCCACCTGTACATCAGGGGAAGATATGATCTGTTTGCAACGGGACAATCAGAAAGAGAGGATACTCAGTACTACAAGTGCATTGTATGTGACACGTGAACAAACCAGTCACAAAAATGCTCATTGCAAGCCAGTGACCTACAACAGCATGCGAGGAGACGTTGGCAGCTTTGCATAACAAAGCATCAAGATGGCGCTGACACAGCCTCCATCAGACGATGCATAATGCATGCAGTGCCTTGCTTCACAAATCCTGACCTTGTTGTAGGATCCTTTTTGAGGGCTCGCTCAAAGACCCAGGTATCCTCAACTTTGATAGCTTTGTCAGGGTTGCCTGCCACCAGGCTCTTTTTGGCGCTGTATGCAGCAAAGCTCTGTTCACTGGGAATCTTGACAGTCAACTGTACCCAAGCTGTCTTGTCATCCTGCAGGGTATTCGAACTGTGTGTCATGCAAAGCACGCATAGCATGGCGGTTGCACCAGCTGAGACAGCAATGCACCTCTTCTGAGAATTGTTGCGGCAATGTGTGAGTCCAGCTGGCTACTCAAGCAGGGTGTTGATGATGCTTTCAGTAAGCTCCCATCCATGCAGTTGCTTTGTTCATCACACGCATGGGCGAATGAGCCGGCTGTGTGGGCTTCAAAATCAGGGTGAGGCACACTTGATACCTTCCTGGCTGATTGCATGAGCAAAATCTGACACAGGTTCATATCAACCAATCAACCAATCGATCAACCGATCAATCGATCAACCGATCAATCGATCAACCGATCAACCGACCAACCAATCAACCGATCAACCAAGCAAGCAACCAACCAAATGGCTCAATTGGACACAAGTGCAAAAGGCAATGCAGAGTTGGGATACCTTGGGGTTCTGAGCCATGATGCGGCCGTGGAGAATATCCAGCTGGCCAAGACCAGGCCGCCTCACCATGGACCATCGAACAGACTTCCAGCCACCGTCTTGCCGAGCCTTGATCTCACGCTTCATGTCACCAAACAGGGCAGGCGTTGTTGCCTGCATTCACAGAAGAACGCTGCATTCACATGCAATCATTGTCTAACGAGTTGTGTGACATCTACAGTGTTTGATGGGCTTACAGATGGCACCTTGCACAAACATTGGTGGGTCATTGATGTTCATGTGTCTGTCTGAGCGTTCAGCAAGCCTCTCTCCAGGTTGCTTTGGACACAAGGATCATGCTGCTAGTATTAGCAATGCATTCACTGAAGCAAATATTGAGTCCCAGCTGCCTTTCACCTGTCTGAGCCTTGACTGATCCCCCTCAGCGAGCAGCTGGCAGGTTTCCTCATACACCTGCAAGGCCTCTTCCTTGAACTTGCGCAGCCCAAAGCCCTTGATGTTCTTCTTCAGCTTGGCTATAGCGTACATGGATTTGACGTTGCTCATTGTGCGCTCCTTGCGTGCTCGCCAGCCTGGCAGTGTGAACCAGGATTGGAGGAAGGGCATTTTCAGACCTGGCCCTCTGCAAACATGTGGTTGTCAGTGTTTGTGTGATAGTGCTGTCATATCTATGAAGGCTTGTCTGACTGCGAGCATGGTGATACAATGGTGCCATGTACTGTGGGGCTAACAGTGTCCAATACGTCTTAGAAGATGTCATGTTGCTATTTACAATGATGAGCATTACAAGGCAGAATACCTGTAGGGCTCCATCAGAACATTGGGACTAATGAAGACTGCTTTGATCATGCCACTTCTCATTTGGGACCCAGGCGCTTGAGCAACAGGCTTGTTGGCTGCATTGGTAGCTTTATCACTCTTGCCGGGCTTTTCCTGAGTAGCCTTCTCAGCGAAACCCCTGCAAAGGAAGAGCAACAGCTGAGTTATTTTCAAAGCCACGAAAGACAGGTGCAAAATGACACTCACCAAAACACAACAACTCGTACTGTGACAAGCTGTGTACCTCGTGTGTTGCGCCGAAGATACTAATTGCGGTCTAATATCACTGCCCGTGACATGTTGCCAGGCTTGTGTGCCATTCGATTGCGCTAAACGACGGAAGTGTCGTGCTTGCAGAGACGTCAAGTCTGCCTGCACGCGCAGGGAGGGTCAAATTGCAGCCCTCGTCGTTCAGTCCGCTGTGGCGTGATGCACGAACCTGTAGCAAATGACCTGGCAAGCCCGTACTAGAGCACGATAGCATGTCTTTCCTTGCGCTACCAACAACATGCTGTGCACAAGATCGCCAAAGCAGCCGTATCGCAGCCATGAAATCTGTGCAACAGGGTGAGTTTACGTGCAGTGGTCAAACGCGTGATATTTGCCACAACTCATGCATCGAGATGTGCGTGAGATCGCGCAGCATGACCTCAGGCTCAAAGCTGCAGAAAGACGAATCAGCAGAGCATAAGCTTTTGGATCAGGTGATCACACAAAATGCTGACTTTGACCATCGAGCGTTTCAAATATACCAGTGTCGCGGTGTCATTCGCAGTGTCTATGGCCACGATCAACTACTGCTGCTGCGCATGACTGTATGCATACACAAGTCTGTGCTGGTACAACGACTTTTAAGCCATGCCGGCACTCGAGATGTTCGGGAGACGCTGGGCGCTTGCGGCGGACGATGTGCCTGTCCTTGCGCTACCAGCGGCGATCTTTCACGCACTCTGGTTCATTTTCCTTGTCGTCGGCTTCTCGGCCATTCAAAAGCCTGGCAGCTGTGCTAACACATCCTCGTATGAAACCTGCATCATAGGGCTATTCATATGTTTCTTCCTTTCCACGGTGTTGGAGAGCTGGCTTGTCAGAGAGGGCATAAAAGGTCTTGCTCGACACGCTCAGCTTGAACTCAGCTAGTGTTCTTGCCAAGGCTCTCAGCTTGTGTCTTCTCGAACTTGTAGGCAGCATATTTGAGACTGAGAAGCGCAAGCGTGTTGTTCCGCTCCTATATGCCCAAGTGGCAGTGTTCATAGCTGAAGTGGCATTTCTGAGTGAGTCCTCTCCCCATCCCCCCATCTGCATGTGAGAATCCAAGCATACCCAGCTCCTGACAGCCTGATATGTTGGTGTCTTGACATGCTTTCCAGGCATGACTGTACTTTTGTACATTCATGAAGGGATGATGCACAATTACCTTGGGATGACCTGATCTTCCTTTTGGCACAATGTGGGCTTTGCTGTGAACCTTCTTGCTGTCAGCAGCTGCACACAAGCCAGCATGCACGCTGTCATACGTACATATGAAATGTCCTCAACAGCCAAACCTGCACATGCTGCAGTCTTTGGGACAGTCCTGATCTTCAGGAAACGGCCTCCATGCTTTGATCAGCACTTCACGCTGTGGCATTCGCAAGGTGTGATTGATGTCCTAGTTTGGACCACCTGGGGAGTTCTCATTTTCATGGCTGGCGCTGTGTTTGTCACATACAGCTTCTTCCCACAGTACAACAGCCAGAAGAGCTGGTAAGCATTTGCCAGTGCCAGTGTATGCTCCATTTCACAATACATTCCATTCTGCACTGAGTGACATTCTTCCCTGTGGGATTTGCGCTCACCTGCTTGCGTCCACCTGCTCGCAGCTCAGTCCAGAAGGTCTGGAACCATTCAAAGATTTCTTGATTGCTCATTTGATGTGCTAGTGTCTTATGCGTGCACTCAAGCAGCAAGCTGTAACTCTGCAGCACAGCACTGCCCAAGTTCCACAAGACTTCAATGTTTCTCAGATACTGAAGTCAGCATGAGCTGACACAATGCATGCTGTGAATATCATGTACATTCCCTCTCTAAACAACACAATGCTGTCAGTTCTGCACCCCTTTGCCCTGGTTCTGACCCTCCCTGCCCCTCTCCCCTCGTTGTATGGCTGTGGACGTCAGAAACACCCAGCAATTGCTGTGCAGGCATGCTCTAGTAAGAGTAAGAGTGTTTGACCTGGACAGCCCGGTATTATACCTGGCTTCTTACCAAATTGTCAGCGACACTTTGTCGCCAAAAGGTGTAGTCTTTTTCTGTTCTTTTTCTTTTCTGACGGTGTGAGTGTGACAGGGAGCGACGTTGCCGGTGCCTTGCCCTGTGCATGTGCTGCAGCACCCGTATGGCGGGAAACAGCGGGGGCCCGGGGACCCAGGCAGATCAGCCTGACCCCCTAGGCCGCATGTCAGAGCTCTTTGCTCAGGTACTAATCCTGCTGACTGTATGACCTCAGACCGCTTTCACACTTCCCTCAGAACACACTTGCAGCATGTGGATATGCTCACAACAGATGTCAAAAATGGCATTCAACGGTGAATATTAAACCCTTGACAGTCTTGCTGTCGAGCATGTGGATATGTAACAACAGATATCAAAATTGTCATGTAACATTGAACATCAAATCCTTGGCATTGCTGTGTATGGCAGGTGTTTGAGCATGTGGATATGGTCACAACAGACATTCTGGCATTTAGAAATATGACTTGAACCTTCACTTGCTGACAACCCTACTGATTGCTGTCTATGTCAGGTGTTCGAGCACTGATATTGTCACAATACACATCACAACTGGCATTTGACACTGGACACTGAACCCTTGAAAATCTTGCTGACAACTGTTCATGGCAACAATGAATATCCTGGCTTGCAGGACTTGAGCTCAAACTCTGCCCTTTTGACAACCTTGCTGACACCCATTCACGGCAAGTGTTTGAGGATGTGGACATGGTCACAACAGACATCAAAAATAGCATTTAACGTTGAGAACTGAACTTTTGAAAACCCTATTTATGGCAGGTGTTTGAGCATGTGGATATGGTAACAACAGATATCCTGGCGACCTTTCTGATGGCAGCAGCTGCCCAGCAGTGCAAGCGCAGGGCTGCAGTGACCAAGATGGTGAGGCAAAACGGGGAGGGGCCCCTCAACCTTGAGGCACAAACCAGCCAAGGGCCCCTGCTGTCTGCTAGGTACAGTTCTTACATTGCCCACACATGTCACTCCTCTGCTTGCAGTATGCCCTTGTTTGCGCCTTTGTCTATGGAGACAAGTCCAATGGGTGTCGAGTCTTCTGTGGGTGTTGGGTGGTTATGACTGCGATGCGGCGCCAGCAGAATGATGTGCACAGGTTTGGCATGTTGTATGCTGTTTCTGTGCCAGTATGATGCCACTTGTGTTCTGAGGGCATATACTCTCTAGGCACGTCACGCTACACATTTGGCCCATCCAATCTCACATAATACAAACAGACCAGAATTGACCCAACCTTCCGCAAACGCAACCTAGCTTACCTATTTTCACCTAGTCTCATATCACCAATGTCAGCTAAACAGAGGAATGAACGTCCGCAGCAGAAAGATGCAAATTTGATTTGTAAGTTTCTCTGCAGATCGACAAGTGTCAGAGAGCTTCTGCCGACATCAAGCTCGACTCGGCTGCTTACCCCAACCTCTTCTTCGATCTCTCAGGCTAGCCAAGCCAGCGATGCAAATCACTTGGAGCGGCATGGCAAGGAGGCGGGGTTGACACAGGGGTCACATGGGGGCTCACAGCACTTACTCACCCCCAGTGGTATTGCTGCTGAACTCAAGTAAGGTCTTCTACTTCTTCCCTTTTTCTTCCTCTTCTTCTTCCTCCTCTGCTTCTTCCTCTTCCTTTTCATTTGTTCTATGTCAATTTTCTTCTTCTTCTTCTTTGTCACCTTCTTCTTCTTCTTCTCAGAATGGCACATCAGGCCTCCTGCAGCGTGATGGTCATCAGTGCAGCACGAAGATGCAGCTCACTCAGTGATTGCATGGAATCCCTATTTACCAGTGTTAACTAACCCATACATAGTACGCATACGTAATACGCAGTATTCTTCAGTATTACTCCAATAGTATTTACTGGAGTTGCATGGCAATGCTGCAGAGCTTAATCCCAGTCTTGTGCTGCTGCCTCATGCTCAGTCAAGCATGCGGTGCTGTCAGCATTGCTTGGAAACTGCATCAAGGTGCATCACCGAGCAAATGCTCACATTGAATGACGTTCACTGTCGCTGCGTAAAAACAAAGTCCATAGCTGGATCAATCTTCTCTACCACATGATTGGAACACGCTCAATTCCACTTTACCAAAGAAATTTCTACATGCTTGTGGTTAGGCACTACACCACTTCTTTGTTTGGTTGATGTGTACTTCACAGCCTGACTAAGCCGGCATGTTGCCCAATACTGTACATTACCGATTACTACATTACCCATTACTGCATTACCCACTACTGCATCACCCATTACTGCATTACCCATTACTGCACTACCCTTTACTGCATCATCAATTACTGTGCATTACCCATTACCGTACATTGCCCATTACTGCATTGGTGTACAGGCCTGACTGGACACCCCAGGAGGCAGCACAGATGCAGGGTCCCCAGTATGAAGAAGTAGATCCCCACGACCTGGGTGAGGCGGCGCACTTCTGCCGCTTCGCCTTTGCTGCGTATGGCTACATGCTCTACATCTGGAGCAGACCTCAAATGGTGTAAGTCCCTCTGACAGGGTTTAGGTCTAGGGTTTAGAACCCTAAGCCCTGATCCCTCATGCTTGCATGTCTATAAGGCTGTAAAGCAGACATGGCCTTTTCTTGCTTCTAGTGCTGATAGTAAAAAGTTGGCCCTGCAAGCATCGTCCCATTCTGATGTCATGCTACATGCAACTTAAAATGAACAGCATGTTGTTGTGTGGCTGTAGGGTTTGGTGTCAGCTATGCTGTGGCAGGCACTGCAGCTGTTGGACCAGCCCCGTGCGGCGCTACATGCAAGTCATGCTGAGTGACCGGCGCAAGCTGCCCGACCTCTCTGAGCTGAAAGTCACCAACCACATGAACAGAGAAGCCATCCAGCAGGTGAGAGAAGGGAAAAGAAAGAAAAGAAAAGACATGAAATGAAGAAGACGAAAAAAAATGTAAAGAAAACAATGCAAAAGAAAAAGTATGACAGTTGTTATTTGTAAAGGCTGTTACACTCATTATACGCCACACTCAAAGGGTGTCCTGGATGCACTCCTGTCCATTACATGTGTCTTAAACCTTGACAGCCAATCAAAGTGTCTTTTGTGCAGATGACAGCACACTTTACCTACCTTTCCTGCAGAGGACAGCAACTTTGTCTGCCGGTTCAACAGACTGCAGCTAATTTGCATGTCTGTCTGTGCAAACTACAGCTAATCTGTGTGACTGTGCAGATGACAGCGCTGCCAGACAGAGACGTCGTTTTCGTGAGATTCCAGAATGAGGGCACCAGCCATTCCTGCCTGCCCTACTTCATCGCCATCGACGAGCACAGCAACTCAGTAGGTCAGCTCCGTCATGCACAGACAGACAAGTTACCTGTCATCTGCACAGACAGACATGGCTGAACAGCAGCAGAACAGCAATATGTCAGTTCTCTTTTCTGTTTGGCTGTTGCTGTGGTTGCATTGTTGTGTTCTGTTATGGCACATGCTCATGTACCCTACTCATGCACAGACAGACACACTATCTGCCATCTGCACATACAGACATGGCTGCACAGCCGCAGAACAGCAACATGTCAGTTGTCCTTCGTCTTCTGCTGCTCTTCTAGTTGTTTTGCTGTGTTCTGATATGGCATGTGCTTGTAAACTCTGCTTTGCCTTATCACATGTCCATTTGGGCAGTTGGATTGGATCAACAGACAAATTTGGGCGTGTCTGAAGCTTGTCTTTGTAACACTGTCAGACGGCATTGTATTTTCTGGTTGTTTTGCTCTGTTGTTTTTTCCCCTTTTGTTTGCCTTTTGTCACATCAGCCAAAAGCTCAAGAGGTCGAGGCAAAGCTTGGGCACACCTCAAGCTTCTGCATGTCAACATGCCTGAAGGCACCCTCTGTTCTAGCATGGCACCAATCCGACATCTAGCTGTGTTGTGAAGTGGTGTCTGTCCGTGGGACACTGAGTCTACATAACTGCATGCCAGACTTCTTCTGTCGACCTGGATGAAGACATGCTAGAGCAACATCTAGCGTGGCAACCATCTTACGTCTAGCTGTGTTGTGAAGTGGTGTCTGTCTGTGGGACGCTGAGTCTGGAAGACTGCGTGACAGAACTCTTGCATGGATTTGGATGCGTATCTGCTACAGCAACATCTAGCATGACAACAGCCTGACATTCAGCTGTGTTGTGAAGTGGTGTCTGTCCGAGGGACTCTGAGTCTGGAGGACCGTGTGACAGACTTCTTGTGTGAGCCAGTGAACATGATTGAGTATCTGCTAGAGCATCGTCTAGCATGACAACAATCTGACATTCAGCTGTGTTGTGAAGTGGTGTCTGTCCGTGGGACTCTGAGTCTGGAAGACTGCGTGACAGACTTCTTGTGTGAGCCGGTTGATCTGGATGAATGGATCAAGGAGGTGGACAGCTCACAGGAGCCCAGAAGCTTCCAAGACAGAGTGCCTGAGGTGAAGCCAGCCAGTAAGCTTTCCATGCATCCCATACCCTGTGCAATGTTTCCAGCTGTTTCAGCACTCTTAAGAAGCATGCAGCACAAAGAAGCCTGATATGAATGACCTCCAGTCTTAGCTGTGAAAAATGCTGAGAGGCGTGATTATTCCTTTTGTGTTGTCTGTTGGAATACAATCCATGGCTCAGAAAACAAAAACCTATAAGAAGGTTAGCTTTGCGCCTATGGCATGTAGGTGAGCTGCCTGTTGCTTCTTACCATTGAACAGCAGGCCATGCCATGCATTCAATCCTTCTTCTTCTTCTCCTCCTCCTCCTCTTTTTCTTCTCTCTCCTTCTTCTCTTCTTCTTCTGTGTCTTCTTCTGCCTTGTCCTCTTTCAATTCATCTTCTTCCCCTCTGTCTTCTTTTTATGAAGCCTGCCAAGCCTGGCATCAGCCTGCAATCTTTCAGTCGGCTGCTGAAACCCCTCCCCTTGCTACAATCACAATCCCACCATGCCCTTGTACACATTACATCGCAAAGTTTCCGAGTGTGCGTGCATGCAGCACGCGACACCAAGGCGTCAGGGCACAGCGGGATTCTGGAGTCAGCCAAAGCTGTGCTAGAAGACCTCCAATCCACTGGAATCCTGGAGGGCTTGCTGCTCAACCCCCCAGTAAGGAAACACAATTTCAAAAGAAACAAAGTGCCTTTTGGCATGATTGGAAAAGCCGACTGCTCAATTCCCCAGTAAGGAAGAGAAGAGACAACAAAAAATCACACCTTTTGGTGTTTGATCAGACTTGTTGGCTGGCCAATGCATTGCAAACTCCCCTTTGGGTTTTCCAGTCTCAAAGCTTCTGTGTTTCACAACAGACCATACACCGTGGTAAGATTGTTCTTGACAGAATGCAACGTTCACAAGGCATTGCAAGCCAAGTGCTCTGCTTCTGGTCTCTATGAGTGTCACAAACCCCGACATGATTTCACCCTTGATTCCTTGTACGTGCAAGTGTATGTCAGTGACCATTGACCCTATTAATCCCCGAGCTAAGTCTCTGTCGTGAAGGTGCGCAAATCCATGTTACTCTCGACTGCAGGGGATGACTGATGGCGGTAATTAGTTAGGGTTTAGGCCAGGTTCTAGGGTTTAGGCCAGACTGCGTCCCAGTCCTGCTTTGAATGCACGTGCCCCTCCCCTGTTAATACATTTATATTGCAAAAAACCATAATGTAATACTGTTTTGGGAAGGGCTCCACATGAGTCATGATGGACAGCTGTTCCAGTGGCCAACTGGGCTGTGTCTGTGCTGTAGGTGCGAGGCTCCAGGGTGGAGAGGGACTGCAGGGGGTGGAGGCTGGTGGTGACGGGTCACAGCCTGGGGGCAGGAGCCTCTGTCCTCATTGCCCTCTACCTGCGCAACTTCTTCCCTGAGTAAGTTTTTTACCAAGGCATACTTTTCAGACTGGGGGTCTCAATGATGATATGGATAGTTGTTGGGGTTTCCAGCTGATGATGAGCTGGGTACGTGCAGGACAAGTCTTGAGTCTCCAGAGCAGCCTGTCTTGTGCATCCCTGTAAGGCCTATGCATGTGACAGTGTACTAGGTTTTGGTCTTGCACATCTAAAGTTTGGGTCCTTGAACATGCTACAATCTGTTTTCCTTCAGCACAAGACAGGACAGGACAGATGTCCCACACCACTCCACGTCTGCGGTACCATTGGGAACTCCAGTTCTGCGTCAATTCACATGGTTTCAGAGCGCCATGAAACCACTGGGTGACGTACCAACTGCCATTGCTGTAATTTTGCTAGAGGGCAAAAGGTAGGGCTGTTGCCCTTCAGGGGGCCCTGTCAGACCATCAATTACTCACAAGGCACTCTCGTAATACAAAGAAGAGCCTACGCTTCTTGGCATCAATGAAAGATATGCTCAAAGGGTGAACTATATCAAGCTTCCGTGAAGACTTTGTCTTCTTCTTCTGCTTCTTGTTCTTCTTCTTCTGCGCATTGAATGTGCTCATGCATTGCAGGGTCAAGTGTTGGGCTTTTGCCCCACCAGGGGGCCTGGCAGACCCCCACGTAGCTGAAGCAGCCCAGGAGTTCTGCACCAGTGTGGTGCTGGGCAAAGACTGGATCCCCCGTCTGACCGTGCACTCGTTTGAGCGCCTCAGAGATGAAATGGTGCGCACACGGTCTTAAAATACAATAAAATGAACTGAACTGAAATGAAATGAAATGAAATGAAATGAAATGAAATGAAATGAAATGAAATGAAATGAAATGAAATGAAATGAACTGAACTAAAATAAAACAAAGTAAAAGAGAATAGAATAAAATAAAGTAAGAGAAAGAGAAGAAAAGACTACTTATGCAGTGGCATTGTATATGGGGGGAACAAGTGTGTGAGACATTGGCCCCCCTGCACATGGGTCTGTTCTGCTGCGTGGAATGATGCATGTGCCATGAGAATGTTGCATGCACCCTAGACATGAAAATTGTATCATGCAATCCATGATCACATGCAAGGCACCAGGACGTGATGAGTGTACAGTGGATTACTGACTGCAACAATGTGATTTACAATCAATGTGAGTCAAGCATACTGACTCTGTCTTCACCGTCATGGTTCTGCTTCCTGAGCTGATAGTGTGGTTGGTTGCTATGTAACAGCATGTGCCGGCTGACAACAGCAAGCTGCAGTCCACAGCACGTTGTTTAGTCATGCATCTCTGCAGTCCAAACCAGCACAGATATCATTGCAAACACTAGGCAGTTCAAAGCTGAGCATGCTGCGTCACTGCCAGTGCAGACATGTCAGTGCTGGAGGCTTGTTTCTTGATTCAGATCAACAACAGTGTCTTTGTCTATCTTGCAAATACAAGTCTACCTGAAAGATACACATCAATCAGACACCAGCAGAGGTATAACGCTTGGCTTCTCATCAAACTGACGCCGACAGGTTTAGTCTTTTCTTTTTGTTTTCTTTCCTTGCAAATGTTCTATTGATTGCAGATCATGGCAGCAGTGCGGTGCAAGCAGAGCAAGGTGCGATTCTTCTGGGGGGCTCTTTTTGGCAAAACATGGCGGGAAGAGGACCTGTTCCACCCAGAAGCCCTGGTGCAGGGCCGCGCCAACCACATGCTGCAGCAGTATAAGTCATCATCCCAGGTGGGAGCAACACGCCGATGAACATCCTGCATGTCGTGTCTGTATTTAGCCTCGCATCTTCTGAAGTCGTAGTTTTCCTCATCAATGCATCTTCCTGGTCAATATAGCCAAGTTGTTCTGTTCTGGTAGGATTCCTCCTCCTTCCCCTGGACAGCCCAGTATAATTTCGGGCTTCCCATTTAATTGACGCCGAAAGGCGTAGTCTTTTCTTTTTTTCCCTTTTCTTCCTCCTCCTTCCTCCACAGGGTTTTTGGAGATTTGTCGCGATTTGGGTGTGGCTGACAGGCGCTGCTTGCCTCCCTGCAGGCTGGCAATCCTCGGCGAAACAGGTATGAGCAATCCCGGAACTTTGTGCCACCTGGTCGCCTCATGTTTCTGAGGCCCATCAAGAGCGCTGCAAAAGAGCGCAGGTCCAACAGGCAGTACAAACCTGTCTGGATCACAGCCCAGGTAAACCTCCTAGCATTCTGTGTAAGCTTGGACAAGAAGTCGGTATGTTTTTCTTTTTAAGTTACTTACACAGAAAGCTTTGCGATTGAATTACTCAGACAGAGTAGGGATCTGTGCAATCTGTTCGGGAGCATGGATAGATCAGTCAAGAAGTATGCTAAACCATGTACTCGTGCCCATGAGTCACGACTTATTGCATCAACTTGAAGCACCTGTTGTGACAACATGGGTGATGCGCACTCTTACCACACTTGCATAATCTGTCAACTGCATGACACTACTGCAGATGTTTACAACATTGGTGCTATGGTGCAAGTATGTTGCAGGAACTGAAACGGGAAGGTGTCTTGATATCGCCACGCATGATGGCAGACCACATGCCAGATTACCTCACTGCCGTCTTGCAGCGTCTTGCTGAGAAGGCAGGAGTGGAAATGTATCGAGGTGAAAACTTGAATGGGGATTACACCATAGACATCCCCCCTAGTCCAGCTGCATCGCCCGTAAGGGGTAAGGGCAAAAGAAGGAGCAATGACATGCAGGATATTCTCAGCAGCAGTCTTGCGACAGGCAGAGCGTTCACAGGCTCAGAGAACAATCCATGAACTTAAGGACATGTCGTAGGTTGTATGTATATTTCATGTCATATGAAACATACACATGTGTTTTTTGAGAATTGCTTTTGTGTGCGTGTGTGCCTTTTACAACTGTACTAAGTGATTGGTGGTTGCACTGCTGTACATGTGCTGTGACTCTGAAAGAATCGATCCGTATGAGAAAGCTACGCATAGTTTCTGTGCAGCAGCTTTGGATGAGAGGCGGGCATAACATGTGACTTTTGGCATTTCACTGAAACAGTATGTGCAGTTCATCCCCAATAGCATGATCACAGACAGTGCACACCCTTGCTGCCTAACCAGCACCTGAAAGCCGACCCACGGTAATAGGCCATGCCAAGCCTTAATAACAAACTCTGAAAGCCTCAACTGCAAAAGCGCTGCATGCACCAACCGGAACTGCCTGCATAAATTGATTGGTCTGAACCATTATCCATAAATGCATGTAGTCACAAAAGGCGCAGCACCGGAACAATGTAGGCAATGATTTGGGAAGCCTCGCACATAGCTGTACAATTTTTTCAGAGCCAAACATGTATTAATGTCAGGCACAGAGTCTAATGACCTAGGGAGGAAACAACCTTGCACTAGTTAAATGTTTCTCTTTAAAAGGATAAACTTGTTCGTTGCCTGTCAAACTATTAACAAACCGATTTTCTTTGTCCAAGAAACTGGAGAACTCTCTAGAGCAGTCAGTTCATCTCCTGATCTGCATCTGTGATGCAACTCGTCTAGCACAAGCTCTGAGCAGCAGTGAACAACACCAAGCCCCCTGACATAGCTTCAGTCAATGATCACAAACACAGCTGCGCCAGCCACAAACACTTACAACCTCAAGTAGCTGCAGTACTTGTCATTCAGGCTCCATCACTCAAGCTCTTCTTCACTCCCCATCTGCTCATTCAGCCACAAGATAGAGTCTGACTGTCGCACCTGGATGAAAACATGAGTTGCCTTGAGTTACAATGCCTTAAAGCCACAAGATCCTTCAATGTAACAGGTCAGGGCATAAAGCTTAAAGATGACTTCAGCACTCTGTGCCAGCAAAAGACAGCTGCATCATATGGCCTAAATGAACATCATTGTCAACATCAAGGCCTCAACAAAGGCTGCAATCTTGCTCTAGCAATGTTACGTGCCAAACATGAGCGCACACGAGACCAACAGCAGCATGCAGCCACTTACAACCCGCCGTGCAACGTCATGCCACTCTACAGAAAGCTAGTTTGTCAACCTGTTGTGCAACACCAGCTTGCCAGATGAAGTGTCATGAGAATGAAATGACCCGAATTCTCACCTTCATTTGGGATGAAGTCGTGGGTCTGTGCGGTCATGAATCTTTTGCATCCAGCTGCCTCGCACGGAATTTACCCACCAAATAAACTTCTTAGACCTTGACGTGACTTGAGCTGGCGTTAGGTCATTTCTGGAAAAGTCCCACTCTGATGCAAGCATGGGGTAATGAGTTTGCAAAGAGTTGCATTTGCATAGTTGACGACCAGCACAATATGGACACCCTTGCAAGCATCGGCCAGTACGATCATAAGCACGCATTTGATACAGGTGCAGCTGTTTCTTGGGGCAGTTGTGGCAGACCCAATGCACCAACTTTTGGCTGCGAAGGGTGGTGGTGTTGGGATGAATGCCATCTGCAGCATTGCGCTCATGGTCCCACTCACGCAGCAGCTGATGACGTGCTGCTTCAAATGTGGGTTGCTTTGTTTTCCTTCCACGAGCTTTATATCTACAACGAGGACATCCGCTGTCGTTCTGCACACGCTGTGCAACTTGACACTGCCATTCATGGCTGCAGACGGGGCACTTCCACTCAGCTCTGAGGGCACTGCCAGCAATCGTCTGCTCAGGTGTCTTGGCGTTTTTGTCCTGATTCCAGTACTTGACTTGTCTTGGTGCTTTGGTAGCAAGAGAGTTGTGCTCGCATGCCTTTCTGCCTTCACAATATGGGCATCTGCTACCTCCTGTGCGGTGAGACACTCGGGTCTCCCAGACATGAGGGCATCCTGATGGACAATTGGGGCATGACCACCTCACTTTCAGATTGCTGTATGGCTTGATTTTGACACCGCCAAGCACAACGTCGTTGTCGGAGTGCCACTCTTGCTGCAGGTGCGGGCTGAGCTCACTAATGTCTGGCAAGCCTGGCTTCACGCATTTGCCTTGCTGCTGCTGTGATTGTACTGGTGTTGCGCAATACGCGCCAGGGACTGCAGCATGATCGTTATACCTGAGAACAACACTGCTCAGATTTGACAGCTAAACTGCACAACAAACCTTGCCTTTGTGCAGCTGACTGATCAATGTATTGGGGCTGGAGTTGCCAGCAGCAGTGCTTCTTCGAAAAGGCCGCAGCCAAAGGTGCCGGTGCCTGCAGATCCACCAACAAAACAACACTCAGAAATGCATGCTGCGTGGAAACAGAAGCTAACATAGTCCGCCCTTTACCTGTAAGGTTGTTGTTTTCCACGTAAACACTGGTCACGAGTCGCCAGGCAGGACATTGCCAGGCTTACTTGGAACCCTTGGCACGCTGTTACGTCTGCGACCCTTGCAAGAGCTAAGGATTGTACACACTGAACAGTGGAGAGACAGCTGTTGCTCACTCGATCACAGCTTATGCCAAAAGATTGGGAGAGTCACACATACACATGTCAGACAGAGCATGCCAGCATGTGCTGTGTCAGATGCAACCAATTGTCGCCATTTGAAACTTGCAGTACTGTATCGATGCTGCCTTGTATGTATTCATGCCCAACTAGTGTTGTCAGGCAGATCAGCAGCCCTCAAGAGTGTCATCAGAATGTACTGGTATAATCTGTGCGTATTTTGCAAGCTAGAAGCCTTGATGCAGGTTCAGATCTCCAACAACGACTCAATTGCTTGGCGATCCAAATGGGTCATTAGCACGATAATAGTCTGCAAGACATATATGTGATGTGCACATGAATAGTATTGGCCAGAATAATAGCAATGGCTACAGATACAGCAACAGCGTGATCAGACCCAAAATCGACAGCAAACACTTCAGCTATCGATCACAAACGCAGATGCAGCAAGCGCAACCACTTATAACCTCGCATAAATTGCAGCAGTTGTCACTAAAGGTCCATGACTTGAGCTCTTCTTCATTCCCCATCCGCTCATTCAGCCACCAGATTGAATCTGACACACCATTCCCCAGAAAGTTTCCAACTTTTAAAATCCTCTAACTTCAAAGTCCAGGCTCTGCCAAGGAGTCTGCAGATTGAGCAAAGATGCTATTCAGCCTGCAATGAGTGGGAATGACAAAAAGCACTCACATAGCAGCACTCAACATGCAGCAAAGAGACTGTAAATGCAGTGCAGTCAAGCAGTAGCCACTGATGCATTTGTCGAGCAAGAAGCAAGTCTGAAAAATGGATGCTGACAGCAAACCCTTTCCCATCACTCAGCCTGTGGCAGTGACTGATGTAACAACATCAGCAGGTTGCAATGTTGCTTATCATGTCAGAGTGACATTGTGCTGTCACAAAGCTATTCAAAAAGCTGTTGGCAGATGGACTTGCATAAAGGCAGCTTGCAGACTGATGTCTCACCATCATTTAGGGTTGACTCTAGGGTTTGTGCGCTGAGAAATCTTTTGAGCCCAGCTGCCTCGCACAGAATTTTGCCACCAAACAACCTGGTCTGACCTAGCCGTGACCTGAGCTGGCGTTAGGTCATTTTTGGCAGAGTCCCACTCTGATGCAATCATGGGGTAATGAGTTTGTAAAGAGTTGCATTTGCATACTTGATGACTAGCACAGTATGGACACCCTGTGGTGCGCTTGCCAGCACGATTGAAAGCATACATTTGATACCGGTGCAGCTGTCCCTTGGGGCAGTTATGGCACACCCAATGCACCAGCTTTTTGCTACCAAGAGTGGTGGTGCTGGGATGAATGCCATCAGCAGCATTGTGCTCATAGTCCCATTCATGCAGCAGCTGATGTTGTGCTGCTTCAAATGTGGGATGCTTTTTTTCCCTTCCAGGAGCTTTGTTGCTACAAAGAGGACATCCGCTGTCTTTTCGCGCACGCTGTGCAACTTGACCCTGCCACTCATGACTGCAGTCAGGGCACTTCCAGTAAGCTCTGAGGCGACTGCCAGCAATCGTCTGCTCAGGTGTCTTGGCGTTCTTGTCCTGACTCCAGTACCGCAGTTGGCTTGGTGCTTTGGTAGCGAGAGAGTTGTGCTCGCATACCGTTCTGCCTTCACAGTATGGGCAGTTGGTGCCTCGTGAGCGGTTGGACACACTTGTCTTCCAGATGTGAGGGCATTCTGCTGGACAGTTGGGGCATGACCACATGACTTTTAGATTGCTGTATGGCTTGATTTTGACGCCGCCGAGAACGCTGCTATTGTCAGGGTGCCACTCTTGCTGCAGGTGCGCGCTGAGCTCACTGATGTCTGGCAAGCCTGGCTTCAGGCTTTTGCCTTGCTGTTTCTGTGGCTGTGCTGCCACAGCAGCACAGTACACTCCAGGGACTGCAGCATCAACGTTCCATCTATTACCAACACTGCTCAGACTCCAACGCTCAACTGCACCACAAGCCTTACCTTTTCGCAGCTCTCTGAATTTCAACTTGTTGGTGCTGGAGTTGCGTGCAGCAGTGCTTCTTCGAGAAGGCCCCAGCCAAAAGTGCCGGTGACTGCAGACCCACCAACCAAAGACCGCTCAACAAGGCATGCTGCGTAGGAACAGAAGCTGACGAAGACCGCTCTATTACCTGTAAGGTTGTTGTTTTCCACGTAACAACTGATCACAAGTCGCGAGGCAGGACATCGCCAGGCTTGCTTGGGTTCTTGGCACGCTGTCCATTCTGCGACACTCGCACGAGCTGAGAGTTGCACACTGAGACAGCTCTTGCACACTTACTGTTTCGCTTCACAGTTTTTGGCATAAAATTTATGCCGAAGGATTGGCAATCACACATTCACTTGCACAAGTTAAGGCGCCGCGCTTCGCGCGGCGTAAGTTTCACGCACATCGTATAAGCTTGCAAAATATTCGCCTACATCCATCCATATCAATGTACGGACTAAAGCAGCGGCAGCAATACTGACTTGCAATTTGAAACATGACCTGTGTTCACATTGTAAGCCTGCTTATCGCCTGGTACCATTTACGTTGTAGCTGCTGGTCCTGTTGTTGCTGTTGCTGATATTGTTTTGTCTGCGGCTGCTGTTGCTGCTGCTGCTTGCTTTTGTTCCTGCTGTTGCCTGCTGCGCTGCTGATGCTGCTATTGCCGCTATTGTTCCTGCTATTGCTGCAGCCTTGTAGAAGAACCTTGAAGCAATTGCATTGCGTTTGCTGCCAGCATACTGTCGCAGCGTAGCTGTAGCTGACTATCTGTAGGCGCTTTTGCTGCTGCTCTGTGCTGGGTTGCCGCTGACCGTGTGAAGATCTTGCCAGGC
>JAABUK010001644.1_pt1 | contig 42012 bp, 31 predicted proteins | sample 5559141 | NCBI WGS metagenome assembly JAABUK01 (sample SAMN10711869, study PRJNA513367) | rock metagenome | isolation source: Antarctica rocks | place: Antarctica: Victoria Land, Pudding Butte nord | collected 2016-01-03 | reverse complement strand
ACGGAAGCATCCGTCTGATTTGCACCACTAGCCTTTGTTTGGTGGATCGACTCACCTAACGCTTGGGAACCAAGCGTTAGGATCGGACCACTAGGACTTGATCCTGGCCATCATCAGCTTGGAGACCATGCCTAACGAAACGCCTTCGCCCTCAAGCCTTGTCAGCTCTTCCCGCGTTGCTGCGACTGCACCTTCGATGTCCTCGCGCCTATGCTCGGACGAGATGAAGAAGCGGAGCCGCGCCGACTGCTCGGGCACACCGGGCGGTATGATGGGAAAAGCGTTATAGCCGCGCTCTAGCAGCCGCTCGGCCAGCAGGATGGTGCGAAGTGAGTCGCCGAGAATGACCGGCGTCACCGCATAGCCCCAGCTTGTCCCGACATTGAGCCCGGCCTCACGCGCCTTGCGCAGGAAGAGCTGGCCGTTGGCCTGCAACCGGGCCACGCGCTCCGGCTCACGCCGCATCAGCTCGATGGCGGTCAAGGCCGCTACCGCCGCAGGGGCGGGCAGTCCGACGCTATAGACCATGCCGGGTGCAGCGAGCTTCAGGTAATCCACCAGCACGCGGCTGCCGGCCACGTAGCCACCGCAGCTGACCAGGGCTTTGGACAATGTACCCAGCCACATGTCGATCCGCTTAGGATCGACGCCTGCCATTTCGAAAATGCCTTTGCCAGTTTTGCCGAGAACACCCAGGGCATGGGCGTCATCAACCATCAGCCAGCAATCGAATTGCTCTTTGATGTCGACCAGGCGCGGCAGATCCGGCCCGTCTCCGTCCATGGAATAGAGTCCCTCCGACACGATCAGCACGCGCTCGAAGCGGTCGCGGGTCGCGGCAAGGATTTCGCCGAGCGCGTTCATGTCGTTATGCGGAAAGGCCCGCCGCGTTGCCCCGCAGAGCTGTGCGCCGACGACGACGCAGTTATGGATCAACGCGTCGTGCAGGATGAGGTCTTTCGGCCCCAGCAAAGCAGCGATGGTCGAAATTGCCGTGGCGTGGCCACTGACGAAGACAAGCGAGTCCTCGGCTTCGTAGATGTCGGCGATGGCCCGCTCGAGGTCGCGGTGGAAGCCGCGCTCGCCCGCCGTGATCCGGCTGGCGGACACGCTGGTGCCCCAGGTCGCTGCCGCTTCGGCCACAGCCCCAGTGATGTCCGGATGCCCGTTGAAACCGAGGTAATCATAGGAGGCGAAATTCACCACCGGCTTGCCGTTTATGACGCTGCGCGCCCCGGCCCGGACGTCGTGGGCACGATAGAATGGAAAACCGATCTTCAGGCTATCAGCCAGCGCGCGCTGTGTTCTCATTTCCCGATAGGCGGGCAGGCTTTCAAACGACGTGTCATGTCGGCTGACGCGGGCGACCGCCTCGATGCGCGGCAGCCTGCCGCCGAGCGGCGCGTTGCGCATGGTTTCCAGCAAGGCCGCCTTGACGCCTCGGCTCAACCGGCCGCGATTAGGCTCGTCGGTCATAGCAAAGCCACCGCGGCCTGGCGCTCCTCTATCGCGTCGGTGACGGCCAGCACCTCGGTCGCATCAACATCGCCGCCCCCGTGCAGCATGATCAGCCGCCTTTCGGCCTCGTCCGCCGGCCGGGATGCCCCACCGTCTCCCAGCCCCGCGATGAGCCGGGACGCGAGATCATTCACGTTGATGCCGGAGCTGATGGCGACGATGGGCAACTCGACGCCGAACCGCTTTTCGATGCTCATCCGCAGCTCGAGGCTCATCAGGCTATCCATCCCAAGCTCATCGAGCGGCCGTATGGCGTCGACCTCCTCCACCGAAAGCCTCAGGATATGTGCCACCTCCGATGCGACCAGCCCCGCGACGGCACCCCGCGCCTCGCCCTCGTTCTTGCCCGCGATCAGCATGGCAAGGTTGATGCTGGCCTCTCGATCGGTGCCTCCGGCCGCGGCGAAGAGTTGGGCAAAACCGGGAGTTTTCAGCAATTTCAACCCCTCGAAAGCCGTATCCGGTCGGAACATGGCGCAGTAGACGGTGGGCGGATACGCCGAGGGCCGGACCAGCAAGATGTCTAGACAGGACAGAGCCTCCGCGACGGGCATGGCGACGAAGCCGCTGATCCGCTCCAGCTTCGCCGCGAGATTCGGATCGCGCGCCAAAATGCCCGCATCGGCGATGGCGCCCCAGGCAACGGCGAGCCCGGGCAAGCCCTCCGCCCTCCGGCGACGCATCAGGCCCTGGAGATAGCCGTTGGCGGCGACATAGGCGGCCTGCCCGGGATTGCCGACCATCGTCGTCGCCGAGGAATACACGACGAAGTAATCGAGCGCGGCCCCACGCGTCGCGCGGTCAAGGTTGGCCGCGCCGTCCACTTTCGGCGCAAGCACGGCACGGGTACGTGCCGACTCCAGCCCACTGATCAGCCCGTCATCCAGGACCATGGCAGTGTGCACGACCCCCGCAAGCCGCCCGTGCGTGCGAGCGAGCTTTGCAATCAGCGCGTGGACCGCGGCTGCGTCGCTCACATCGAGCACCTCCACGATCAACTCGGTGCCCGCCGCGCGGATCGCGTCGGCCCGCGCCTGGAGGTGGGGCTCGACCCGACCGCGCCGCGAGGCGACGACGACAGTCCCGGCACCCTTTTCGGCAAGCCATGCGGCCGTCTCGAAGCCGAAACCGCCGGCTCCCCCGATCACGAGATGCACCCCTGATCCGGGCTTGAAGGGCTTCTTCGCCCGAATTGTCGCGATCGGGCATGCGGACGGGCGGACAATCAGCTTGCCGACATGGCCGGACGCTTGCATCAGTTGGAACGCCTCGCCGGCCTCATGCCAATCGAAAGCACGGTGGGGCAGCGGGGCCAGGTCGCCGCTTTCGAAGTGCCGGACCAAATCGTCCATCAAGCGTTTCGCAAGCGGGAGGTTGGCCGCGAGCAGCTGATCGAGATCGACGCCGTAATAGGCCAGATTGCGGCGGAACGGTCGAAGGCCCATCGCGGTGTTGAGCACGTAGTCGCGCTTGCCCAGCTCCACGAAGCGGCCGAACGGCTTTAGGCATTTCAGGCTGGCCAGCATGGCGTCGCCGGTCAGCGAGTTCAGGACGACATCGACACCGCCGATGTCATTGCGGATACCGTCCAAGAAGGCGGTGCTGCGCGAGTTATAGACCCTCTCCGCCCCGAACAGCTCAACCAGGGCGCGCTTGTCGGGCGAACTGACCGTCGCTGCGATGCGCGCCCCGCGCAGCCTGGCGATCTGCATCGCCGCCAGCCCGACGCCGCCGGCCGCACCATGGATCAACACCCATTCGCCGGGCTGAAGCTGGGCCAGGTGGACCAGCGCGTACCATGCGGTCAGGAAGGCGACGGGAACGGTGGCCGCGGCCTCGACAGGAAGGCCATCGGGCAGGACGGTAAACACCCGCGCATCGGCGGTGCAGTGGGTAGCGAAACTCTGGCGGCCAAAGCCCATCACCGCATCGCCGATCTTGAGATCGGTGACATGGGTGCCGACACGCACGACCCGGCCGGCGCATTCGAATCCGAACACCGCCCCGGCCAACCCGTCATCGAGCACGTCGTCATCCAGCAAACCGGTCGCCAGCATGATATCGCGGTAATTGAGCCCGGCCGCCGCAATCTCGATCTCGACCTCGGACGGTCCGGGATCATGCCGTCCGATTTCCACCCAATCGAAATTGGCGAGAACGCCCTTGGACCGCAGCTCCAACCGTGCTGCCGGCACGGCGTCGTCCGCATCGGCGCGGCTCGTGCCGGAAACGACCCTGATCGCCGAAAGCCCGGCCGCGTCGATCAGCAGTTCCGCATTGCCGCCGGGGCAGGCAACGAGGCCGGCGAGATCATGAGCCGCCGTCTCCGCATCGAGGTCGAGCGCGACATCGACGAGCTTCAGGTCGAGCGAGGGATACTCGTTCATGGCGACTCGGGCGAAGCACCACACCGCCTCGGCAACGGGGTCGATCGCGCTGGGGACAGCTGCTTCGAGCCCTCGCACCAGGACCCATAACCGGCATTTATCCGGCTGGACCGCGTCGAGCAGCGCCGCCAGGTGGGCGAGGGAGCGATCGAGCCCGCCCTGGTCGGCGGCAAAGCTCGAAAAGACCAGATCGACGGTCTCGCCCAATGCGGTCGAGGCCGAAATCATCTGCCAAGCCAGCGCATAATCCCGCGTCTCGTCCGCCGCCAGCACTTGCACCGCACGCCCGTCTGCCCGCAGGTTCTGCGCCAACTGGATCATCAGCGGAGAGTCCTGGCCGACTAGGACAACCGGCGACGAATGGACATCGGCTTGCACAGAATGCCGCTCCGGCGAAGCCAGCAGGATACTGCCGGCGCCCGTGCCCGCCGAAATGATGTCGACCGCGTTGAAGCCGGCAGCGACCAGCGCGCGCGCGCCATCCTGCGCCGCCGCAATCCGGCCGATCGGATAACGCGGATCGGACGAGGCCGCGAACCACCCGTCGCTGGTGCCCAGCAGCACGTCGGAAACAGCGTTATCCGGCGGCTGCAGCACGCAAAGCAGCCCGATCGGCGACAGCCGGCGGGCAATGGCGCGACCTAGGACCGCGTCGCCGTCGAAAACCGGCCCAAAGGCGAAGCCAAGCGCCAGATCGAACAGCGCCTCGCCAGGGACATCCGCGTCGCCGTCGATTTCGAGAAACTCGATGCCGTCAGCCGCGCCGCGCCGCGCCGCCGTATGGTGCAGGCGCTTGGCGTCGGTCCCGATGACCGTGACGCTCGCACGCCCGGCGCGCAGCAGCGGGGTGAGGATCTGCAGCAGGCCGAGACAAGACGGCTCGGCCACCAGGACGCGCAGCGGATCGGGGCCGACCCACGCCGCCAAGGCGTCAGAAACCCTGCGTGCCGCGGAGAGTACAGGCGCGAACAAGATAGAGCTGCTTTCAAACTGTTCCAGGATCGAATTCCGGATTGGAACCGGCTTCCCCGTTCGCAATGTGCCTTCCAGCCCCGCCAGAGCCTGGGCCGCCAACACGATCTCCGCCGTTGCCCCGGAATTTTCCGCGGCGAAGGTTTCCATGATCTCAGTGGGGCTCGGCAACCCGCTCTCGTCGGCCAGTGTCCAGCCCTCCGGCGCCTCCGAGGCTAGGCCGGCGGCAACCAGGTGTTCGCAGAGATTGAGCATGAGCGGCAGCGCTGCATCGCCCGCCTTCTCACCAATCGCGACCGCCTGCGGCAGCACGGGACTACCGCCGAACACTTTCCGCAAATCCCGATAGGCAAGGGACCGCGCGAAACCCTCCAGGATCAGCCAAGAGTCGGGCAGCGCGTCGAGCTGCATGCCTGCCAGTGCCGCGGTTGCGAGCGCGCGTGCGTCGCCATCGCCGGCTTTGCGCGTCAACCGTACTTTCTTCTGATGGAAGAATAGCTCGGCTGGCTTACGCCGGTCGAGCACGACCGCGCGAAACAACCCGCCGGTCAGCGAGGCAATGAAGTTATCGTAGGCGTCGTAGAGCGTCACGCCGATCGTGATTGAATGATCGGTCTCGCGGTCCACCACAATCCGCGCCCGTGCCGGAACCGCGCCATCGCGATCGACACGCAGTGCGGCGAACCGCACCGGCAAATAGGCATAACGTTCACCCGCGCGCCGCTTCATGTTCTCGAACAAGGCATGGAAGGCCGCGTCGAGCGCAATCGGGTGAAGCAGCTGCTTCCGGCTGGCAAGACCCGCACCCTCCTCCAGCGGCGACAACTCGACCTCGATGGTCTCGTCATCGCGCTCGGCACGAAGCACGCGGCGGAAGGCAGCTCCGTATCGGACCCCGGCCGCGGCGGCGCTTTCATAGATCTCAGCCCCGGTCATATGATGCGGCAAGGCCTGCCTTGGGATGAAAGCAGGCGCCGGTGAGACGACCTGAACAATGCGCCCTCGCGCATGGAGGGTCCATTCGTCCGCGCCCAGCCGCGGGCGGCTCCAAATCCCCACGGTCCGCGTGTCACCGCTCAGCCGCACGGAGATTTCCCGCATGCCATCCGGCTGCAGTGGCAGCCATTGCAGCAGGTCGAAATCCTCGAGTCCGATAGGGCCCTCGGGGAAGATCTCGCGCCCGACAGCCAGCGCCATCTCAGCGAAGGCCGAGCCGGGAACGATGATTTCATCGTCGATCCGATGGTCGCGGAGATAGGGCACCACCGTCGAATCGATCAGGGTGCGCCATTCCGGTGTCCCGGGCATCAACCGCGCGCCGATCAGCGGGTGGCGTGGCGTGCTGCCATAGAGATCGAGCGCCTCGCTCGTCTGGGGCTGCTGGAGGGGCTTTCGCTGCCATGCGTAGGGCGGCAACCTCATCCGCCCAACCGGACGCGGGCCGAACAGCCGTTCGGTGTCGAGCCGGCAGCCCATCACCAGCGCCCGCGCCGCGACGAGGATGAGCGGATCGCCCGTGCCCTGACCCTCATTCTCGACCAGGCTCGGCATGACCGCACCATCCAGGCTGGCCTCGCGCAGTGTGTCGGTGATGTTGGCGGCCAGGATCGGCCGGGGCCCAATCTCGATGAACGCGGTTGCGCCGGACCGCGCCGCCACCTCGACCGCATGGCGAAACTGGACCGGTTCGCGCACATTGCGCCACCAATACTCCCCATCGAGTTCGCGGCCGGCGATCAGCTCGCCGGTGACGGTCGAAAGGAACGGGATATCGCCCGGACGCGTCGCCAGCACCCCAACCGAGTCGAGCAAGGGCAGGCGAAGGGGCTCCAGGAGGGCGGAATGGAAAGGGTAGGCGAGATCGAGAACCCGCATTGCGATCCGGCGCTTGCGGGCGATCCGGCCCAAGCTGCGGATCATGTCGTCCGGCCCCGAAATCGTCACCGAGGCCGGGCTGTTGATCGCCGCGATCTCCAGGCCGAGAAGCCCGCTGCTGCCGATCAGCGCCTCCGCCTCGTTCGGAGATAGGCTGGCCACCGCCATGGTGCCCAATCCATGCGCCTTTTCCTGATGCTCGCTGCGATGGAAGATGACATGGATCGCCTCGGCCATGCCGATTGCGCCGGATGCCTCTGCCGCCGCGACCTCGCCTACGCTATGGCCCAGCACGATGTCGGGTTTCAGCCCCCATTCAGCGAGGCCGGCCGTCAAGGCCGACTGCACGGCGAAGAGCAAAGGCTGCGCGACCCGCGTGAGCTTTAGCCGATCGGCGAGCGCCGTATCATGCAGCGCGCCGACCAGCGACCATCCCGCCAGCCGGCCAAAAATCTCATCGATTGCCGAGAAGCGCCGGGCAAACGCCTCGTTGTGGGCGAAGGCGGTACGGCCCATCCTGGCCCATGGCGAGCCGTTGCCGGAGAACACGAAGCATACTTTCGGCGCGACCGAGGGTGCAATGCCGGCAACACCGGCGGCGATGCTGCCGGTTTCGGCAAAGCCGCGCAGCGACGCAGCCATCCCGGCCGGATCGCCCAGCGGCACCGCCACCCGATGCCCTGCCAGGTCACGCTGCCATGCCGCGGCGGCCGCGGCCTCGGCTGCGACTGCAAGGTTCCCATCAGCGGAGCCGGTTTCGATGAGATCAGCAAAGGCCGCGGCGGCGGCGGTCAGCGCCGGGCGCGAGTAGGCCGATAGCATCAGGAGTTCGGCTTGCCGTCCGGGCGCGCTGTGGGCCAGGCTGGCCGGCAGTTCGGTCGCCTCTGGCTGACGGATCACGACATGGGCGTTGGTTCCGCCAAAACCGAAGGACGAGATGCCCGCCAGCCATGTGCCGGTCGGCGGCAGCGCCATGGTCTCGGTCGCGACGGCAAGGTTGAGCGCAGTGAAGTCGATTGCGGGGTTGATTTCGTCCAAATGGAGTGAGCGCGGCAGCTTGCGATGCTCCAGCGCCAATATCGCCTTGTAGAGGCCGGCCAGGCCGGAGGCCGGCTCCAGATGGCCGATGTTGGATTTGACTGACCCGATCAGCAGCGGCGTGCTGCGCGGCTGGCCGAGAGCCTCGCCGATCGCGGTCGCCTCCGCCGGATCGCCGACGCGGGTGCCGGTCCCATGGGCCTCGACGAAGGCCAGGCGGCGCGGATCGATCTCGCCCTGGCGGTAGAGCCTGTCGAGCAATTCCCGCTGACCCTCAACCGCAGGAAGCGAGATACCGGCGGTCCTGCCGTCGGAGTTGATCCCCGAAGCAAGGGCGACCGCGCGCACCGGGTAGCTGTGTGCGACCGCAGTTTCCAGCTTGACCAGCAGCATGGCAACGGCGCCCTCGGCCCGGACATAGCCGTCGGCCTGGGCGGAGAACGGCCGGCAGAGCCCCGTGGGCGACAGCATGGAGGCGCGTGAGAAGCCGATGAAGGGCATCGGCGACATCAGCAGATTGACGCCGGCCACGATCGCCATGTCGATCCGCCCGGACGAGATGGCGGACTGTGCCTCGGCGAAGGCTACCAGCGACGACGAGCAGGCGGTATCCACCGTAAAGCTCGGGCCGCGCAGGTCGAAGATGTAGGAAATGCGGTTGGATAGGACGGACAGAGTGTTGCCCGTCATGAAATGGCTCTCGATCGCGGCCGGGTCGGTCGTGTGCAGATTGCCGTAGTCGAGGCTCGATGCCCCGACATAGACGCCAATGTTGGAACCGGCGACGGCGCTGGGTGGAATGCCGGAGTCTTCCAGCGCGCGCCATACAACTTCGAGCAACAGCCTTTGCTGCGGGTCCATTTCGGCAGCCTCGCGCGGCGAGATGCCGAAGGCGGTAGGATCGAATCCGAGTGGATCGTCGATATATCCGCCATCGAACGAGTAGCTGAACCCCGGCTCGCTGGCACGCGGATGGAAGTAGCGCTCCGGCCGCCAGCGTCCCTCCGGCAATGTTCCTATGGCGCAGCGCCCTTCATCCAGCATGCGCCAGAACTCGGCTTCGTTGTTTGCGCCCGGCAGGCGGCCTGCCACGCCTGCGATAGCCAATTTTGCGAACCCGGCCTGCGCGGGCCGGACCAACGATGTCATGCTATCGTGTTCTTTCTGTTGCGGAGATTTCGATAAACAGGATTTGGTCCACTCCCAGCTTGCCCTCGTTGATAGCAAAACCCAGTCTTTCGTATGCCCCGGTTCCCAGCGAGTTGCAAAGCTGTTGGCATGGGTCCTTCCAAGCTCAGCATTATCGTTGAGCCTTTTTTATCTCAGGTATGAGCGTTAGAGCGGCGATGCTGCCGGTCCGTTGCTAGAGTGACCAGGCGTTAAATATTTGGTCCCGGGACCGAGGTGTTCCGCGCCGGGCTGATCGAACTGCGGGGACGCGAAATGCGCGTCTAAACGACTGCGCTGGCGATATCCTGCGAGTATGGGACCGTCGTCTGGAACGAGGACCGGGTCATCAAACCGTTCATATAGCGGGCGAGGTTAGGATGTAGCGGGCGAGGTTAGGATGGGTCGCGCGCCAGCCGAGTTCCGGGAAGCGCACTTCGAAGTAGCCGAGCGCGCTTCCGGCGGAGATGTCCGCGATGCCGAACGCGTCGCGCACCGCGTAGGCCTGGTTGTCCACGGCGCGAGCGATCTCGGCGATGCCGCCGCGCACCTTGCGGAGTTGGCGATCCGTTCCAGAATGAGGCTGCTCTCCCATACCGTTGATCCGTCGTCGAGGATCAAGACGGGCAGCTTCTCCAAAGGGTTATACGGCGGCAGATTGGTGTCGTCGTTTCATGGCACCTCGGTCAGCAGCTCGAACGGCACCGACTTCTCGGCCAGGGCGATGCGAACCTTGCGCGCGTAGGGGATGGGTGTGGCGCTGATCAGTCTCATAGCGTGTCCTTCCAAGAAAGATGATGCCGATCCTCATGCCCAGCAACGCGCCGCCCTGCTTGAGGATGGAGGGGGTCGGTCAAATCATGGACAACTTCTTGGGATGCGCCTCTGCGAAATGTGGCCCCTGTGTTTCCGGATCGCAGCACCGTAGGTGCGTTGTCGCCGGCATTACGCCAACAAGTAGAAAGAGCACGCCTATGAAAGTTCAACTAAAGCCGATTGCGGACCAAGTGGTCGCTATTACCGGTGCCTCCTCCGGCACCGGCCTCGCGACGCCGCACCACGTGCCCCCAGTCTATGCGCCGGAGAGTGGGACACAGCCAACACATCGTTACTGCTTTCGTATGACGTAGTGAAGGAATTCTTTGGCCCTAGAGGAAGTCAAAGGAAAGCCGTCCTCGCCGAAAACCTCCAACAGACCATCGAGTCCAGCTTCCTTGAGCTGGCTCGCCTGCTCCGCCGCCGTCACGTAGTATGTTTGAAGACCGAACTGATGAGCTGCGTCGTTCAAGATCGCATAGCGATCTGCGCGCAGCTGCTTGCCTGAGTGACGAAGTCGGCCGCCTATGGATCGCCTCACCCTCCCAAGAGTCTGCACGAGTTCAGCCGGCGACCTCCGCCGGAACACCGAAGCCCAGCGCCATCCCACCTGAGCATCGACCTCGAGGTTATGACTACTGAACGCGAACGCGCCACCTGGCCGGAGAACGCGTGCCACCTCGGCGAGAATTTTCTGTCTGTCTTCATGGTCTACGTAGTCGATACCGTTATACGAGAAGAATACAAAGTCGAAGCTTGCTGTTCCGAACGCTGTCAGGTCGCGCGCGTCCCTGCACTCAAACCTCCAACGCGGGAAGCGCTGGCGGCATTCCTCGACCATCCTTGGGCTATAATCGACGCCAACATACTGGAGCGCGTGTGGCGCCAGCCAAACTGCGGTCCGCCCCGCACCAACCCCGAGATCCAGTACATCCTTGCCGTCGAAATCGGCGCGGTATCGGTCGAGAATCACTCGCTCGGCCGGCCGGAGGGAGTGGACGTCGGAGTACTCGGCAACGACGTCGGCGCGCTCGAAGACGGCCCGGTTGCTGTGTGCAAGAGAGTCCCGAACAGCAGAAGCAGGTGAGCTCCCGTCAGGAGGATGGTGTGGTGTCAATGACATACTGCTCGCAAGTCCCTCAGGCGACCGGCTCAAATCGCGTTGTGTTCGCCTCGCTGGCTAACGGCGCATTCGACGCTGCCCGTCGGCGGTAAAGCTTGCGGCCGCCGAGTTCGGCGAGCCAGCCTCCCGGAGTACCGGCAAAGGTGAAGTCCCACAACTCCTTGCTGGCGTTTGCGAGGCTGGCCTTATACGGGTCTGCACCCTTCATGAAGTCAAACGCAGACAAACCATGATCGACACACCATTCAATCAGCTTTATGAGTAGGATTTTTCCAGGCGAGTAGGCCGCCCAGTCGAGATGGTACGATGGCATGTAATAATACAGAATGTTCTGATATATAAACCCAAAATGGACCGCAAGGATTTCATCTCCGGAGCAGATCCATGATAGATGCATGGTTCCGAGGCCAGCGGCGGCTTCGGCCATGCTTTCCAGGAGCGCAGCAGCCGAACTCGGATCATCGAACAATCCTTGCTTTTGATTATAAGACGACCAAGCAGCTTTTTGTCGGATCAGGGCGCTGATCACCACTGGAGGTGCGGGCCCGGTGCCGTGGACGTGGAAGCTGAACGCGCCTTTGGTGTGGATCTGGCGTTCCTGTCGGCGCAATGCTTTGCGTTTTGAGGGCGACAAAGCCTCCGCGTGCCAAGCAGCACCACAAGGCCCTTCCAGGTTGATCCGGTAGATCGTGTTGTTGCGGAGCGGGCGGCCAATGCCGCGAAGGGCTCCATAACACGTGGAGTTCGCTTCCATGCCTCGTATGAAGCCGACGTCATATCCCTTGCTGGCCCGGATGCCGTGCCACATCGCTTCGCAACCGGCGTGGTCTTCCAGAAGCATGTCATTGTAGTCGAAGACATTTGCTCCGCCCCACTCAAGGATGCGCAACCCGTATCGACGTGCGACAACGAGCGGTGCCAGTGCGACGAGGCGTCCCTCGTTCCAACCGGTCGCAACATGCAGGACGCGATTGCCTTCCCGCCCCTTGATGTCCCACCAAGCCATAAAAAAGGCCGGGTCGTTGAAGAAAGAGCGCCCAATTCGCAGGTGAAGATCCCTCCAATTATCAAACATGGCAAGAAGCTCTTGCTCCGACGAGGTAATTCGGACGTCCATCAACCGGTTCCCAACGTTTACCTGCGCGCTCAACTCTGTCGAGCACATGTGTTTATAATGCCGCGTGTAAGAACGAATTTGCGCGGTGAAACAACATTCGTCATGAGCACTGGTGCCTAGTACTCGGGCCAGGAACCGCTACGCGATACGCTGTGCCGGCAAACTTTCGCCTGCATACAATGGTCATTGCGAGCGTCGGCCCACTGCTCGCTGCGGCCATCCCTCCTGCATAGGATGCAATAACAGACTCGGTCACCATCGGGGATCGCCGCCGTAAGTCTCGGATTGCTGCTGACGACCAAGCTCAACACGCTTCGAATCATCCTCGGCGCGGCCGTCATCTCCTTGCCGGGTCTTCTATCGCAGGGGCTGTGCGATGAGCCATGCTGATCTCACCGCAACAAACCCGGTATCTTCGTGCCTCGTGCCGTGGTCCCGCCCACTTTGCGGATGACAGCCTAAGCAGCCCGTGCCTCTATCTCAGCCAGCGCCAGCTCGGTCTCTAAGGGCCTGAGCCAAAACAATCGAGTCGAGATTGTGGGTAGGAATCGGTTTGCGGATCGTATCAGCCTGGCAGGGTAATGGACACTGCCGCCATCAAAGCCCGCTTCGAAGCGCTGCTCCTAGGAGAGCGCGACCGGCCCCAGCGTCCAATGGCGGCTGGACCAGAACACCTACGAGAAGGGCACCAAGGTGTCCGACGAGCAGATCGCCAGCCTCAACATCACCCCGGCCAAACACCACGGCGAATGGAACTACACCATTGCGCCTCGAAAGCCGGGTAGCTGACGCGATTGTTTTGGCTCAGACCCTTAGTCCCGCGGCTTTCGCAAGCATCGGGCCAGGCAGACGCGATCCAGATCGCACGGGACAGCAGCACGGCCAGCACCGCCGCTCCCGACGAGAACAGGGCCATGCCGGGGTCGCGGTGCCGGGTCTCGGCAATGCTGGAGGCCGGTCCGGTCAGCAGGGGCGCCGCCACCCGGCGGCCACTGCCGGACAGTACAGCCTGCAACGTGCCGCATGCCAGCCGCAGGGCGATAAACTCCCGCAGGCGCACGGCGAGGCTCGCGGCCAGCAGGCCCGGCCAGTCGACCCGGTCGGCGGCGTCCTGCTCCAGGCGGGCTGCCGCTTCGTGCAACGGCACCGCTGCGGTCGGAGATGCCCCCGTGGCGATTTAGTTGGCCACCCAATCCAGCAACCCGTTCGGGGCCGATCTCACCTCCGACAGCGCCGCCATCCGATCGGCGACCGAAGAGAGCACCGGCAGCAGCATGAGCATATCCTGGCGGAGCTGGCGCATGGCGGAGATGGTGTCTTGCCGGATGGAAGGGTCCCAGGCGAGGTTGGCCGACAGGCCATCGATCTCAACCACCCCCGCCGCCAGCCCGCGGCGGGGTGGCGCAGCGGCGCTTGTCCCCTGTTGCCGCGTCAGCGCGGATATCGCCCACTGGTCGGCGTCAAGCAGCCAGACCGCGGTGCGTGCGGCCAGGACCGGGCCGACGCTGCGAGGAGATATCAGGGTCTGCACCAGGCTGGCGCAGGCAATGCCCAGTAGAATCTCCTCGGTGCGCGCCAGCACGGTGTCGAAGATCGCGCCGGGGTCGGAGACTGCGGGAAAGCCGATGATGGCGGCGGTGTAGCCCGCCAGCATGAAGGCATAGCTGCGCGGCGTGCGGTCCAGCAGGGCGGACGCGGGCATGGCTGCCATCGTGTTCCCAGCATCGCCTCATTTTTGCAGGCCATCTTGCACGGCCGGTCTCGCCCATCAACGCCGGGCACGCCGATCCCATTGAGTGCATTACCTGAACGTAAAGCAGCAATCAGCCGGATGTGATGCGGGTGGCCGCGTGCAAGCCGGAACCGGCCCTGCCGCACGCAGGTTATAGCCCTGTCTTATGCCGAGACGCGTCACAACTGGCGAACCGGGAAGCAACCATGAATATGTTGTCCAGCGACCTGCCGCAGCTGGGGCGCACTAAACGATGAGCGGGAGGCGTCATCTTCGAGCGGATGGGCGCGAAACTGGCGCGCGGCCACTGGTTCTTCTTGTTCAACGCCGTTCTTGACCTGCGGAAGGCGCTGATCACCGGGCGGGAGGAGCTCTGGCTACGCTTCATCCTCTCCGGCTGGACCTATGATCCCCAGGTGCTCACGAACGAGGACATCACCACCTACACCCGCGCCTATGCTCAGCATGGTGGCTTGCGCGGCACGCTCGAGGATTACCGCGCGGACGAGGAGGATGTGAGGCAGGACCAAGCCGATGCCAGCGTCAAACTGACCTGCCCGACGCTCGCGCTATGGGGCGAGGATTTTGAGTCCGCATATTCCCAGCAAAGAGAAATACATCTTCGAGGCCAAGCTGCCCGGCCCGCTGCAGTCCGACGTCATGTCCGGCAACCCCGTGCCGCAGACATTCAGCCACCGCATGACCGCGCAGGAGCCGATAAAGGCGCCGCACGGCGCGATCCGCATCGCGGACCGGCGGAACTTCCCGATTTCGACCACGGCGGCGTCGCTGGTCGATATCGAGCCGGGCGGATTGCGCGAGTTGCACTGGCACCCGAACGCGGCGGAATGGCAGTATTGGATCGAGGGCACCGGCCGCCTTCACAGACAGAAGCAGCCGGTCGTCGGATAGCGGCACAGCGCGTTCACGCAAGACAACCCACAGCATCAGGAGAGTTCTATGATCCCCACCCGTCCCTTCGCGGTCGTCACCGGCGCCTCGACCGGCATCGGCCTTGAGTTGGCCAAACAGTGCGGCGCGCATGGCTACGATGTGCTGATCGTCGCCGACGAGCCGCGCATCCAGGATGCGGCCGAGCAGGTGCGGCGGGAGGGCGGCACGGTGGAGGCGATCGAGGCCGACCTTGCGACGACCGAGGGCGTCGACCAACTGATCCAGGCCATCCGGGACCGGCCGGTGGCGGCATTGCTGGCCAATGCCGGGCTCGGGCTCGGCCGCGGGTTCGTGGACCAGGATTGGGCGGACATTCGCCGCGTGGTGGACACCAACGTCACCGGGACGCTGTTCCTGCTGCACAAGGTGGCGGCGGACATGAAGCGGCGGGGCGAGGGTCGAATCCTGATCACCGGGTCGATCGCCGGGTTCATCCCGGGCACATATCAGGCGGTGTACAACGGCACAAAGGCCTTCCTCGACAGCTTCTCCTTCGCGCTGCGGCACGAGCTGAAGGACACCGGCGTCACCGTTACCTGCCTGATGCCCGGCGCGACGGAGACCGACTTCTTCGAGCGCGCGGACATGATGGATACGAGCGTCGGCACCGCTAAGAAAGACGACGCGGCGGACGTGGCGAAGACCGGGTTCGATGCGATGATGCGGGGCGACGGCGACGTGGTGAGTGGCTGGAAGAACAAGTTGCAGACCGCCATTGCGTCGGTGACCCCGGCCGGAGTGCTGGCGGAGCTGCACCGGAGCATGGCCGAACCGGGATCGGCGAAGGGCTGATCCCTGGCTTGAGGGCGTTAGGCCCGCCGCACCCGGGTGCGGCGGGCGGTCGCGAGGGCATGGGTATGCCGGTGGGTAAGCGCGCTCGCAGTCGCGATATCGAGCGCGGTGACCCCTAGCACCGCCAGGGTCGCCAGAAGCGTGGCCTCGCGCCGGCGGTTACGGGAGGTGAGCGCTCCGGCCAACACAGCGAGATCCAGCACGTCACCGGCGACACGGAGCCAGATGGGCGCCGCCATATCGGGGAACATCAGCACCGCGGCTCCCGCCGCGACCTCCCGCGCGCCGAAGGCACGGACGAGCGCTGGCGACTGGCCGAGGCCCAGGGTGCGGTTCAGGCTGCGGCCGAACACCAACTCCGTCGCGCCGAGGCCGACGCTGAACCAGCCGAGGAATTTTGCAATCTGGACGTCGTTCATGGCTTCAGCACCACCTTGACGCAACCGTCTTCCTTGTCCCGGAAGACACGGTAAAGGTCCGGCCCATCCTCGAGCTTCGCCGAGTGGGTGATGACGAAGGATGGGTCGATCTCCCCACGCTCGATGCGATCCAGCAGCGGGCGGAGATATTTCTGCACCGGCGTCTGCGCCATCTTGAACGTGAGGCCGCGGTTGATGGCCGATCCCATCGGCACCTTGTCCAAAAGCCCGCCGTAGACGCCGACGATGGAGACGATGCCGCCATTCCGGCAGGCGTTGATCGCCTGGCGCAGCACGTGCGGCCGGTCGGTGCCGAGCATGGCCGCCTGCTTCGCGCGGTCCAGCACGGCGTCGATGCTGCCGCGCGGGCTAGCCTCGGTGCCTACGGCGTCGATGCAGGCGTCCGGACCACGGCCGGAGGTCATGTCCTGCAGCCGGTCGTATACGCTGTCCTGCATGAAATCGAGCGTCTCCGCTCCGCCTGCGCGCGCGAGGGCCAGGCGTTCCGGCACCGTGTCGATTGCGATGACCCGGCCGGCGCCGAGCAGCAGCGCCGAGCGGATGGCGAACTGGCCGACGGGACCGCAGCCCCAGATGGCGATGGTGTCACCGGGCTGGATGTCGCACAGGTCGGCAGCCATGTAGCCGGTCGGGAAGATGTCCGAAAGGAACAGCACCTGCTCGTCGGTGAGGTGGTCCGGCACCTTGATGGGTCCGACATCGGCATAGGGAACGCGCAGGTACTCCGCCTGGCCGCCAGCATAGCCGCCCAGCAGATGCGAGTAGCCAAATAGGCCGGCCGGCGAGTGGCCCCACAGGGTCTCGGCCATGCGATGGTTGGGGTTGGAGCGCTCGCAGCCGGAAAACAGGCCTTTCTTGCAAAAGAAGCACTCGCCGCAGGATATGGTGAAGGGCACGACGACCCGGTCGCCCACCTTCAGGTTGGTGACGCTGGGCCCGACCTCCATCACCTCGCCCATAGTCTCGTGGCCCAGCACGTCGCCGGACTTCATGCTCGGGATGACGCCGTCATAGAGGTGCAGGTCCGAGCCGCAGATGGCGCAGGCGGTGACCTTGATGATGGCGTCGCGCTCATGCTCGATGCGGGGATCGGGGACGATATCGCAGCGGATATCGCCCTTGCCGTGCCAACAGAGCGCTTTCATCGGGAGTACCTACCGCAGCCGGGGTGGCCCAGAAGGTCCTGCTGCTGGTTCGGGATAGCATCCGGTCGATCGTGCATTTTAGCCTCTATCACGGGTCTTGGCCAAACAGCGCCACTCGTGGTCGAACAGCGGCCGAGCGGCGCAGTTGCGGCGGTCCTGATTTTGTGACCGGTCCATCCTTCTCGGACCTGCCGCTATTTCTTGGCTCCGACCAGTTCGTCCCAGCGCCGGAATGCGGCGACCATCCGGTCCGGCTTCAACGGCAGCTCGATGGGGTTGCCGCTGATCAGCGTCGCGTAGTCGGGCCGGCCGAACTCGGCGATCACCTCTTGGCTGCGCTGCGGCGCCATCGTGACCGGCACGCCGCGCACCGCCGGGCCTGGATACAGGTATCCCTCGTCATAGGCGTAGGCCTGCATGGCCGGCCGCAGCAAGGACGCCATCACGTCCAGGATTACCGCCAGCCGGTCGGCGGAAAGGCCCTTGGGGACGCACATGTACATGGCGTCGGACACCCAGTGGAAGCCCTTCAGCGTGCCGACCGCCGCCGTCTTCGGGACGACGCCGAGGGCGCGCGGGTTGATGTCCCATCCGGTCGTGGTGACGATGATGTCGCGCGACCCCTCGCCCAGCTCCTTCATCGTGGCGCCTGTGCCGGCGGGATAGTATTCGATGTGGCGGCCGATTTCCTGCAGGTAGGCCCACGTCTTGTCCCAGCCGCCGATCGGGTCCATCGGGTCCTTGTCGCCCAGCAGATAGGGCAGGCCCATCATGAAGGTACGGCCGGGGCCGGAGTTGTTGGGCCGCGCATACATGAACCGGTTCGGATGCGCCGCCGCCCAGGCCAGCAGGTCCTCAGCCGTCTTGGGCACCTCCGCCACCCGATCGGGCAGGTACTCCAAGAGCGGGCCGGACGGATAATAGCAGAACACGACGCCGTAGCCCTGGCCCTGCGCCCGGTTCAGGTTGAGCGCCGCCGGCTCGTAGACCGCCTCCAGGTCAGGGAACACGCCGGCATGGTCGGGCAGGATGCGTTGCCACAGCTCCTGGTCCAGGCCGGCGGCCAGGCCGTCGCTGCCGCTGAGCACGATGTCGATGTCCATCCGGCCCGCCTGCTGCTGCGCATGCAGCTTGCCGGCCAGCTCCGGCGCCGGCGCCTTGCTGTAAACGAAGCGGGACACGAGCGTGGGGCTGGCCGCCCGGTAGTCGTCGAACGCCCGCTGCATCAGCGCCAGCGCGCGCGCCACGTCGTAGACCGTGATCGTGAGCGGCGCTTTGGGCGTGGGCGGCGCGGCGCGGCCGGTTCCTGTCAAAGCCGCCGCCGCAAGCCCGCCGACCACGCTGCGCCGGCGCATAGGCCCCGATCGTCTCATTCCAACCTCCCTATCGGCCACCGGAGAATCCCTCGAACCCAGCCAATCGTTGTCATCGCGCCGCAACGATATGCAGGTTTCGCATAAGCCTCAACTCGTCCCGCCGGGGTGACCCGATCAAACTGCCTGGCGCACCCGCGCAGGTCCCTATAAAGGTTTGGACGGACCCGCGGACACCGCGGCTTGAATCGAGGTCTGACCGGGTGTTCGCCTTCATCGTGTCGCGCGTCTTGCAGGCTATCCCGGTCGTGCTCGTGGTCGGCCTGATCGCCTACGCGATGTTCGCCTTCGTCGGCGACCCGGTCACCATCATGCTCGGCACGGACTACACCGAGGCGCAGCGGATCGCGCTTGTGAAGCAGCTCGGCCTCGACCAGCCGTTCTTCGTCCAGTATGCCAAGTTCATGTGGGCCGCCCTGCATGGGCAGTTCGGCATCAGCTACCGCCTCGCCCGCCCCGTGACCGACCTGCTCGCCGAGCGCATGCCGGCGACGCTCGAGCTGGCGCTCACCGCGTCCGTGTTCGCGTTGCTGATCGGCGTACCGATGGGGGTCTACACCGGCATCTACCGCACCGCCGCCTCCTCGCGCGTGTTCATGGTCTTCAGCCTGGTCGGCGTGTCGCTGCCGACGTTCCTGATCGGCATCCTGCTGATCCTGGTGTTCAGCGTTTGGCTGCAGGTGCTGCCGAGCTTCGGCCGGGGCGAGGTCGTGCATTTCGCGCATTGGAGCACCGGGTTCCTGACGACCGCCGGCCTCCGGGCGCTGATCCTGCCGGCGATCACCCTTGGCCTGTTCCAGATGACGCTCATCATGCGCCTGGTGCGGGCCGAGATGCTGGAGGTGCTGCGCAGCGACTACGTGAAGTTCGCGCGCGCCCGCGGGCTCGGCAACCGGGCGATCAACTTCGGCCACGCGTTGAAGAACACGCTGGTGCCGGTGATCACCATCGCCGGGCTGCAGATCGGCGGCATCATCGCGTTCTCGATCGTGACGGAGACGGTGTTCCAGTGGCCCGGCATGGGGCTGCTGTTCGTGCAATCGGTGCAGGTCGCGGACATTCCGGTGATGGCGGCCTACCTCATCATGATTTCGGTGCTGTTCGTGCTGATCAACCTGATCGTGGACCTGCTGTACTACGCCGTCGACCCGCGCCTCCGCGTGGCCCGGTGATGAGCCCCGTCGCCCGATGGCTGGATAGCGACGTCCTCTACAGCTTCCGTCGCTCGCCGGTCGCGATCGCGGCGGCGCTCGTGCTGGCTGTCATCCTGCTGGGCGCCGTGCTCGCGCCGTGGATCGCGCCGCATAACCCGCTCGACCTCGCGTCGCTGAACCTGATGGACAGCCGCATCCCGCCAGTTTGGGAGACGGAGGGTCAGTGGACCTTTCCGCTGGGGACCGACGACCAGGGGCGGGACATCCTGTCCGGCATCATGTACGGCGTGCGGATCAGCTTGGTTATCGGCGTGAGCTCGGTGGTGTTCGCGGTCGTGGCCGGCATCGCGGTCGGGCTGCTCGCCGGCTACGTCGGTGGCGTCACCGACGCGGTGCTCATGCGCGTGGCCGACATCCAACTCACCTTCCCCGCCATCCTGATCGCGCTGCTGGTCGACGGCGTGGTCACGGCAGCGCTCCCGCAGGAGATGCACGAGCAGCTGAAGGTGCAGGTGCTGATCTTCTCCATCGGCATCAGCTACTGGCCGCAGTTCGCCCGCACGGTCCGCGGTTCGACCCTGGTCGAGCGGGGACGCGAGTACGTCATGGCGGCGCGGGTGATCGGCCTCTCGTCGGGCCGGATCATGCTGACGCACATCCTGCCCAACGTGCTCGGCCCGGTGTTCGTCATTGGCACGCTGACCCTGGGCCTTGCGGTGCTCGCCGAGGCGACGCTGTCGTTCCTCGGCGTCGGATTGCCGCCCTCCTCGCCCTCGATCGGCACGCTCATCCGCATCGGCAACGACTTCCTGTTCAGCGGCGAATGGTGGATGACGATCTTCCCCGGCCTCACCCTCGTGCTGCTGGTGCTGTCGATCAACCTGCTGGGCGACTGGCTGCGCGACGCGCTGAACCCGAAGCTGCGATGACCGGGGCTGGGATGAACATCCTCGACGTGCCAATCCTTGAAGTCCGGGACCTCACGGTCGAGTTCCCGACCCGGCGCGGGACCTTGCGCGCGCTCGACCGCGTCTCGTTCTCGATCGCGCCCGGCGAGGTGCTCGGCGTGGTGGGCGAGAGCGGGGCGGGCAAGAGCCTGACCGGCGCGGCGATCATCGGCTTGCTGGAGCAGCCGGGCCGCATCGGCGGCGGCCAGATTCTGCTGCAGGGCAACCGCATCGACAACCTGCCCTATGACCGGATGCGGCGCATCCGCGGCAGGCAGATCGGCGCCATCTTCCAGGACCCGCTGACGACGCTGAACCCGCTCTACTCGGTCGGCCGTCAGCTCATCGAGACCATGCAGACCCATCTGCCGCTCTCCAACGCCGAGGCGCGGCTGCGGGCGGTCCGCTGGCTGGAGGACGTGGGCATCCCCGCCGCCGCCCAGCGGATCGACGCCTATCCGCACGAGTTCTCCGGCGGCATGCGGCAGCGCGTCGTGATCGCGCTGGCGCTGTGCGCCGAGCCGCGGCTGGTGATCGCGGACGAGCCGACGACGGCGCTGGACGTGTCGATCCAGGCGCAGGTGATTGCGTTGCTGAAACGCTTGACGAAGGAACGCGGCCTGTCCGTCATGCTGATCACCCACGACATGGGGGTGATCGCGGAGGCGGCGGACCGGATCGCGGTCATGTATGCGGGCCGGGTGATCGAGATCGGGGGCGTGGCGGATATCGTGCGGAGCCCGGCGCACCCCTATACCGTGGGTCTCATGGGCAGCATCCCGGTGCTCGATGTGCGCGTGGAGCGGCTGCGGCAGATCGACGGCGCCATGCCGCGGCTGAACGCCATTCCGCCGGGCTGCCCGTTCAACCCGCGCTGCCCCCGCGTGTTCGGCCGGTGCCACGCGGACCGGCCCGAGCTGATGCCGGCGCGGCAGACCGAGGCGGCGTGCTGGCTCTATGACACGGCGCATGCCTGAGACCCGGACTGTCCTCGAGGCGATCGAGGTCACGCGCACCTTTGACGTCTCGCGGCCCTGGCTGCAGCGTACGCTGGCGCGCGAGGGGCGGCGCACGCTCCGCGCGGTCGATGCGATCTCGTTTGCGGTCCCTGTAGGCCGCACGCTGTCGCTGGTTGGCGAGAGCGGCTGCGGCAAGAGCACCGTCGGGCGCCTGGCTGTCGGCCTGTATGAGCCGAGTGGCGGCGAGATGCGGTTCGAGGGGCATAACCTCTCCGTCGCCCGGGCCCAGCCGGCGCTGCGGCGACGGATGAACATGATCTTCCAGGACCCGTATGCGTCGCTGAACCCGCGCTGGCGCGTGTCGGATATCGTCGCCGAGCCGATCCGCGCCTTCCGCCTGTTGAAGGGGCGCGACATTCAGGACCGGGTCGGGCAGCTGTTGACGCAGGTCGGCCTGTCACCGCGGGATGGCGAGAAATACCCGCACGAGTTCAGCGGCGGCCAGCGCCAGCGCGTGTCGATCGCCCGCGCCCTGTCCAGCGAACCGGAGTTCCTGGTGTGCGACGAGCCGACCAGCGCGCTCGACGTGTCGGTGCAGGCGCAGATCCTGAACCTGATGCGCGACCTGCAGGCCCGCATGCAGATCACCTATTTGTTCATCAGCCACAACCTGGCCGTCGTCCGCCACATGTCGGACCAGCTGGGGGTCATGTACTTGGGCCGCATCGTCGAATACGGCCCCGGCGAGGGCATCTTCCGTGCCCCGCGGCATCCCTACACGCGGCTGCTGCTGGACGCGATCCCGGATATCGGCATGACCGGCCGCGTCCGCACCCCGATCGGCGGCGAGGTGCCAAGCCCGATCAGCCCGCCGAGCGGCTGCACCTTCCACCCGCGCTGCCCGCTGGCCAATGCGCGATGCCGGGCGGAGGTGCCGAAGCACACGCGCGACGGCGACGTGCTGGTGGCGTGCCATGCGGTCGAGGAGGGGCGGGGCACGCCTTGAGTTGGCCATGGAAGCCGGAAGCGGAACGGATTTTTGATGAGAGCCGAAATCACTGAACAGGACCTTGCTCGCGCCCTGGAGGCCGGGCGGCAAGAGATGGATGCGGAGTTCTGGGCGCGCTCGGTGCGCTATGTTCCCGATCGCGACTCGGTCGAGATCGTCACGACGCGGGACGTCGGATTTCTTATTCCCCGAGCCTGGATCGGCGCTCTCGCCCGCCTGAGCCCCGGCCAGCTCGCCCACTTAGAGGTATGGCCCAACGGTTCGGCCATCGAGTTGGATGCCTTGGATATCCAGATCAGCGTGCATGGGCTGTTAAGCCAGGTATTGCCCGCGATGCTCCCTACCAGCTTCCTTGCTGGGCTATTTGGCAGCCGACGGGCAAAGCCACGTCTGACGTCAAAAAGGCGACGGCGCGCGAGAACGGCCGCAAAGGCGGAAGGCCGCGTAAGCCGGCAGGCCCGAAAGCTGCTTGATGTATTCGATGCGGCAGTGCATGGAGTTGACTTGGTTTGCATGTGCACCTGAGCGGAATCCGCTGTCGTGACTGCTTTAATGAATGGGGACCAACGATGCTGAAGCTTCTATTGGCGACATCTTTTTTGGCAGCCGGACTGGGTGCGATATCTCCCGCCACGGCGGCGACCTTTCGTTGGGCCAATGACGGCGACGCCAACTCCATGGACCCTTACACCCGGAACGAGACGTTCCTGCTGACCTTCACGCAGAACATCTACGATCCGCTGGTGCGCCGCGACCGCGACCTCAAGGTCGAGCCGGCGCTGGCGGTGAGCTGGGAGCAGCCGGACGCGATGACCTGGCGCTTCCACCTGCGCCCGAACGTCAAGTTCCACGGCGGCGAGGCGTTCACCGCCGACGATGTCGTGTTCAGCTATCAGCGGGCATTCGGCCCGAACAGCCAGATCAACGCCTATTTCTCGACCGTGAAGGAGGTGAAGAAGATCGACGATATGACGGTCGACTTCATCACCAAAGGCCCCGACCCCATCTTCCTGCAGGAGATCACCGGCTGGGTGATCATGTCGAAGGCGTGGTGCGAGGCGCATAACGCGACCCAGCCCACCGACCTGACCAAGGTCAAGGAAGAGAACTTCGCCACCCGCAACGCCAACGGCACTGGGCCGTTCATCCTGGGGACGCGCGAACCGGACCGGCGCACGACCCTCCGCAACAACCCGGATTGGTGGGACAAGCCGCAGCATAACCTGACCGACGTGACGTTCAACGTCATCTCCTCGGCCAACACCCGCGTCGCCGCCCTGCTGTCGGGCGACGTGGACATGATCTACACCGTGCCGCCGCAGGACATGGACCGGATCGGCCGCACCGAGGGCCTGAAGCTCGCGGTCAGCCCGGAGCTGCGCACGATCTTCCTCGGCTTCGACCAGTCCCGGCCGGAGCTGCTGAAGTCCGACGTCAAGGGCAAGAACCCGTTCCAGGACGCCCGAATCCGCCGGGCCTTCAACATGGCGGTGGACATCAAGGCGATCCAGAGCCGGGTCATGCGCAACCAGAGCCATCCGACCGGATTGCTCTATGGGCCGGGCGTCAACGGCTATACCGAGGCGTCCGACGTCCGCTACCCCTACGACCCCGATGGCGCCAAGAAGCTCATGGCCGAGGCCGGGTATCCGAACGGCTTCGGCGTCACCCTGGACTGCCCGAACGACCGCTACATCAACGACGAGGCGATCTGCCAGGCGGTCACCAACATGCTGGCCCGCATCGGCATGAAGGTCACGCTCAACGCACAAACCCGGCTGCAGTATTTCTCGCAGATCTCGAACCCGGACTACCACACGAGCTTCTACATGCTCGGCTGGACGCCGACCACGTACGATGCGCTCAACAGCCTGTTCAACCTCGCGGGCACACGCAACGGCGTGCGCGGGGTATTCAACGACGGCGGCTGGTCCAACAAGGAGTTCGACGGGCTGCTCGATCAGATCACCGTCGAAACCGATCCGGCCAAGCGTCAGCAGCAGATCGAGCACGCCTCCAAGATCATGCACGACGAGGCGGCGTTCGTCCCGCTGCATCAGCAGACCGTCGTGTGGGCCTACCGGAGCAACGTCGAGCTGCAGCAGTTGGCGGACAACACGTTCCCGCTGCGCTACGTGGTCGTAAAGTAGGCTACTCGGGCACAACGAGCGTGAACAGCGTCGTGCTGTCCAGGTCAGGGCCGAACCAGGACGACACGGCGGCCTCCCGCACGCCGAGCGCGCGCGGCACGTCGCCGTCCAGCATCATCGCCAGGTCGTGGCCCGGCACCAGGATCGTGCCAGGATGGGCGCGCCACCGTGCCCAGATCGCCTCCATCGAGGCGCGGCTGATCGCCGGGTCGAACGTCATGTCGGCATCCAGCGACAGCAGTTCGGCCCGGTTCTTCGCGGCGTCGCCGGTGAAGATCACATCCCGGTCCGCGCCGGACAGCACGAAGATCAGGTGGCCCGGCGTGTGCCCGGGTGCATCGTACGCCACAATGCCGGGCAGCACCGCCTCGTTTGCCCGCACCCGGCGCACCTGCGCCGAGCGGTCGAGCTCCCGCACATAAAGCTCCGGCACCGGGGTCGTGCCCCAGGGCTCGTCCAGCGACCAGGCCAGCTCGCCAGCGCCAATCGCGACGCGGGCGTTGGGGAACATCACCCAGTTCACCGAATGGTCCCAGTGCGAGTGGGTCAGCAACACGTCGGTGACATCCGCGGGCGAGAGCCCATGCGCCGCCAGCCGGTCTAGGATCAACTGGCGCTGGGCGAACGCGCCCACGTCCACCAGCACCACCCGGCCGTGGCCGCGCAGCAGCGCGATCGTGCTCCATCCCAGGCCGCCATGGCACACGGATTTGCCGGGATAGCCCTGCACGACGACGTCGACCTGCCAGCCGCCTTCGACAACCCTGTCCATCAATCGAGCCCCATGTAGATGCGTTGCACTTCGGGATTTCCGGCCAACTGCGCCGCCGGTCCGGCCAGCACGCTACGCCCAACCTGCAGCACGGTGGCGTAGTCGGCAAACTCCAGCGCCAGCTCGACGGACTGCTCGGCCAACAGGATGGTCAGGCCGGCCTTGTGCAGCCGGGCGAAGCTCTCGTACATCGTCTCCACGATCGCGGGCGCCAGGCCCAGGCTCGGCTCGTCCAGCATCAACAAGGCCGGTTCGCTCATCAGCGCGCGGCCGACCGCCAGCATCTGCCGCTCGCCGCCGGACATCGTGCCGGCGCGCTGCTTGCGGCGTTCGGCCAAGCGGGGGAACAGTTCGTACACTTGGTCCAGCAGCGGCCCGACCCGGCTGCGGTCCCGCAGCGGCGTGGCGCCGAGACGCAGATTGGCCTCCACGGTCTGCGACGCGAACAGCCGCCAGCCCTCGGGCGACAGCGCCAGGCCCTTGCGGACGATGGCATGGGCCGCCCGCCCGCCGATCGCCTCGCCGCGGAAGCGGATCGTGCCGGAGTGGACCGGGATCAGCCCAGCGACGGCGTTGAGCGTCGTCGTCTTGCCGGCGCCGTTCGACCCCAGGATCGCGACCAGCCCACCCTCCGGCACCTCGATCGAGACGTCCTGCACGCCGATCAGGTCGCCATAGCGGACCTCCAGGTGCTCGATGCTCAGCAGGCTCCCTGGGCTCAGCAGGCTCCCCGGGCTGAGCGGACTCATCGCGCCGCCGCCGCCCGGGCCGCGCGCTTGCCGAGATAGGCCTCGATCACTCCCGGGTCGCGCGTCACCTCGGCCGGCGTGCCCATGGCGATGCCGCGCCCCTGGTGGAAACACACCACGCGGTCGGCCAGGGTGATGATCACCTCCATGATGTGCTCGACAATCACCAGGGTGACGCCGGTGCCGTGGATCTTGCGCACCAGGTCGATGGCCGCACGGATTTCGGTGGGCGTCAGGCCGGCCATTGCCTCGTCCAGCAGCAGCACGCGGGGTTCGGTCGCCAGCGCGCGGGCGATCTCCAGGCGCTTGCGGCCGGGGGTGCCGAGGCTGCGGGCGGAGGCCTGCGCGAACGGGCCCAGGCCGACGCGGTCGAGCACGGCGCGGGCGCGGTCCCTGGCCTCCGCCCGGTCGGGCGTGCGCAGGAAGGCGCCGATCATGACGTTGTCCAGCACCGTCATGCCCTCGAAGGTCAGCGGCACCTGGAAGGTGCGGGCGATGCCCAGGGCGGCCCGGTCCTCGGGCGGGCGGCGGGTCACGTCCTGGTTTTGGAAATCGATGCTACCGCTGGTTGGCGGCAGATCGCCGGTCAGGCAGTTGAAGAACGTGCTCTTGCCGGCGCCGTTCGGGCCGATCAGGCCGAGGATCTCGCCCTCCCGGACGCCGACCGTCGCGTTGTCCACGGCCTTGAATGCGCCGAACGCTTTGGTGACGCCGCGGGCCTCAAGCAGCACGGGGCGGCACTCCGGCGACGCGGCGCCTGAGGCGGCCCAGCAACTCCAGCAAGCCGCCGGGCTGAAAGCGCGCCAGCAGCATGATCAGGCCGCCATACACGACGAAGGTCAACCCGGCGCCGGAACCGCCGAGCAGGTTGTTTGACACCTCCTCCAGCGGCACCAGGATCGCCGCCCCCACCAGCGGCCCGAACAGGAACCCGGCGCCGCCCAGGGCCGCCATGATCAGCATCTTCACCGAGATCAGGATGCCCAAGCCCGACTCCGGGTCCACGAAGCCGAACATCGTCGCATATAGCGACCCGGCCACCGCGGTCAGCCCGGCGCTCAGCATATAGGCCTGCAGCTTCGTGCGGCCGGCCGGCGCGCCGAGCGACCGCGCCGCCCGCTCGCTGTCCTTGATGGCGCGCAGGTAGAACCCCATGCGGCTGCGCTCCATCCGCCAGGTGAGGAATAGCGTAAGGGCGAGCGCCGCCAGGAACAGGAAATAGTAGGGCACGGCGGAGATGAACGAGAAGTCGAACACCGTGCGCGGCACGGTCGGCCCACTCAGGCCCACCGCGGCGCCTAGGACCTCGGTGTTGGTCACGATGAGGCGGACCAGCTCGGCCACCGCGATCGTCGCCATGCTGAAATAGTGTCCGGACAGCCGCAGGGTCGGCACGCCAATCAGCGCCGCGATGCCGACGCCGGCGGCGACGCCCAGCGGCATGCCGGCGAGCGGGGGCAAGCCGAACTGCGTGTAGGCGGCGAGCGAGCCATAGGCGCCGCAGCCGAAGAACACCACGTGCCCCACCGAGATCTGGCCGGCATAGCCGCCGACGATGTTCCAGGCCGACGCCGCTATGGCATACAGCAGCACCAGCGCGCCGAGCCGTTGCTGGAACGGCGTGGTGAACGCCAGTGGATAGACCAGGATCGCGAGCGCCCATAGCGCCGGCCAGATGGCGCGCCGGTTCATGCCCGTCCCATGAGGCCTTGCGGCCGCAACCATAGCACCGCGACGAACAGGGAGTAGACGACGATGTCCTTATAAACGGCGCCGATCCAGTAGGCCGAAAGGCTCTCGATCACGCCGATCAGCAGCCCCGCCACCAGCGCCCCGGGCACGCTGCCGAAGCCGCCGAGCGACACGGTGACGAAGGCGACGATCGTAAGCGTCTCGCCGACCGTGGGCGAGATATAGAAGAACGTGGCGATCAGCGCCCCCGCGACGCCGGTGGCTCCGGCGGCGAGCCCCCAAGCGACGGCCTGCATGCGGCCGGGCCGGATGCCCATGAGCTGTGCCGCCGCCTGGTCCTCCGCGACCGCCAGCATGCGGCTGCCGAGCGCCGTGCGCGTCAGCAGCAAATGCAGCCCGGCCGTCACCGCCAGCGCCACCGCGCCCGCCAGCAGCCGCGGGGGCGGCACGCGGATGCCGCCCAGGTCGAACGTGCCACCCACCAGGCCGTCGGGTAGCGAGCGGAACGAAGCGCCGAAATACCAGAACACTGCATAGCGCAGGAACAGCGCCAATCCGAACGTGCCCATGATCTGCGCGATCATCGGCCCACGCATCACGTGGCGGACCAGCAGGAAGTAGACGACGATCCCGAGCGTCGCGAGCAGCAGCGCCGCGATCGGCACAACGCCCAAGGGACCGATGCCGAACGCGCTATACAGCACGAACGCCGCGTACATCGCGACCATGACGAAGTCGCCATGCGCGAAGTTCACGACGTTCATCATGCCCCAGATCAGCGTCAAGCCGGAGGCGAACAGCGCATAAACCGCCCCCAGCAGCAATCCGCCGGCGACGACCTGGATCAGCGTTGCCATCATCGGCCGAGGCCCACGCCTACCAGCCCTTGTAGGGCAGCTGCAGCGGCGCGACCGCCAGGTCCTTCGGCCAGACCGCGACGTAGCCCTCGCCCTGGATCTGGATCAGCAGGGCGGAGGCCAGCGTGTTGTTGCCCTTGTCGTCGAACTTCACGCCCTTGTAGCCCATCATGAGCTGGTTGGGCTTCAGGTCGGTCGCGCGCAGGGCGGCCTGAATCTTCGCCGGCTCGGTCGAGCCCGCGCGGTTGATCGCGTCGGCCAGCACGAAGAACCCCTGCATGGCGCGCCCGGCGGTGTCGTCGAGGTCGGCGCCGCGCTTCGCCTTGTACATCTCGTTGATGCGGTAGGTGACGCTGCCGGGCTTGCCCACGTCCCATGAGGACCGGTTGATGGCACCCTGCGCGGAGGCGCCAACCGTCTTGAGGAACGCCGCGTCCGAGAAGCCGCTGTCATCGCCAATCAATATCGCCGGTTTGTAATCCAGCGCCTGCATCGTCTTCACGAACAGGATCGCGTCCGACGTATAGCTGATGAAGATGACGACGTCCGGCTTCTTGTCCCTCAACTGCAGCACTTGGCTCTGCACGTCGGTGGTGTTGGCGCTGTAGGCGAGCTCGAGCCCGATGTTGAAGCCGTTCTCCTTCGCCGCGTCGCGCAGGACCTTGGCGATGCTGGTGCCGTACTCGGTGTTCTCGTTCACCACTGCGATCAGGTCGGTCTTCTGCCCGGCGGCCTTCACATCCCGGAGGAAGGCCATGTAGGTCTTGGCGATGTCAGACGCGACCGGCGTCGTGCGGAAGAACCACTTGAAGCCGCGCTCGGTCAGGTTCGCGGCCACGGCCTCGCCGCTCAGGAACGGGATGCCGTAGCGCTCGGCCATGGCGCTGGCCGTCACCGTGACGCCGGACTGGTAGGCGCCGATCAGCGCGACCACTTTTTCCTCGGTAATCAGCCGCAGCGCCTGGTTCTGCCCGGTGGCCGGCGCGCCCTGGTGATCGGCGAACACCACGTCCACCTTCGCGCCATGCAGGCCCGGCAACCCGGCCTCACGCGCCAGCGTCAGATCGCCCAGCTCCGGGTGCGCACCATTGACGATCTCGGCCGCGACCTCGATGGCCGCCTTCGCCGACTCCCCGGCACTTGCGGACCCGCCGCTCAGCGGATAGATCGCGCCGATCTTGACCCGGTCCTGCGCCAGCGCTGCCGCTGGCATCAGCGTCGTGGCGATGCACGCGAGCGCGGCCAACGCGGGCAGCAAAGAGTGGATCCTCATGGTGGGCGTCTCCTCCGGATTTTTATGGGGCGGAGAATGACACACGCCACGCCGCGCGGATATCGGTTCAGTGCGGAACCAGTTCGGGTTTGTGCGGAGGGGCGTCGCTGACCAACCGAACAGATGCTCTTTGGGCTGATCAAAGCGTGTAGTCCATTTCTGGCTACGGCCTAGATCGTTTAGTCCAAGACGGGCGCCGGAAAGGCTTTTATCTTTTCGTCGTAAGATTGGTTTCCATAGATGATATACATCCAGGTCCTCGGTCCATTCGGGCACGTGGACCAGAGGCACGATACATAGTCATTACCTGTAACAGCTAAACTACCACTACCCACCATCGCCACAAAGGAGAGTTTCTTGGTCGACATCGTAGTGATCGGCGCCGGGCCGTACGGCTTGTCAGTTGCGGCCCATCTCCGGCAACTTCGGGTCTCGTTCCGGGTATTTGGCAAGCCGATGATGCTTTGGCGCGACAAAATGCCGAAGGGGATGCTGCTCAAGTCCGATGGCTTCGCGACCAACCTCGCTGCGCCAGACAATGCGTTTCCGCTTGAAAGCTTCTATCAAGCGACGGGGCGCAAGGATTATTCCCATATCGGCCTGCGGATTCTCCTCGAGACGGTGATCGAGTATGGCCTTGAGTTCCAGCGCCGGTGTGTTGGCGATGTCGAGGAAGCGAGGGTCGTCCGGGTCAAGCGGGACGGCACCGGGTTCAATGTCGTTCTAGATACCGGCGAACAGCTATCCGCACGCAAAGTCGTGGTCGCGGTCGGTCCTCTGGCATTCAAGCATCTTCCGGAGGCGCTTGAAGTGCTTCCCTCCCACATGCTCACGCATAGCTCGGACCACCACGACCTGCACGAATTCAACGGGCGCCGTGTGATCGTCGTAGGCGGCGGCCAATCCGCCCTGGAAACCGCTGCTTTGCTCCGGGAGCAGGGAGCGGGCGTCACCATCCTGTCGCGGCGGCCGCTCTTTTGGTTCGATCCGGCCAATGAGGACGCGCCCCAATCCGACCGGACGCCACTGCAACGCGTGCGGAGGCCGAATTTCGGGCTCGGCCCTGGCTGGCGCACGTGGTTCTGGTCCGAAGCGCCCTACGCATACCGTTATCTCCCGGCAACAATGCGCACCGCCAAGGCCTACTCCACCTTCGGCCCAGCTGGCTCGGGGTGGTTGAAACATCGCGTTGATGGGCTGATCCCAGTAGCAACTGGCACCACCACGGAGGCCCGAGACCATCGTGGGGAGGTGGTTTTGTCCGTACAAGGGCCCGATGGCCCGGCGACCTACACAGCCGATCACGTCATTGCCGCTACCGGATATAAGGCCAACGTCCGGCGGCTCTCGTTCCTTGAGGACGTATGCAGCGAGATTCGTACGATCGGCGGCGCGCCCGTGCTCAATCAGCAATTTGAATCTAGCGTGGCCGGACTGCATTTCACAGGATATGCGAGTGCCCCGAGCTTCGGTCCCTCCATGCGCTTCATCTACGGCACCCGGTTCGCGGCGACCCGGATTTCACGGGCTATGTCAAGCCTGGGCGCCGGCCGCGAGTTTGCCGGCAACTTCACCACCCGCGAGACGGCATAAGCACATGCAAGCGTTTCCTGTTAAGCATTTGCTTGAGGGCCGCACGACCGCGGCCAGCCGTAGTTCTCCGCGACACCCCTCAGGCAAGTCGCAATCCGATTCGGCAACCCGGCCGCGCTCTTGGCGGTCGCCGCGTTTGAACGTTGTCTTGATCTGCCATTTCGGGCGGACCGGGTATAACATCCTGCGGTCGCTCAGGGGCGTGAACGCGCGGGTGTACCTCGTCCATGACGACCGGTCGGCGTCGCTCAAGTACTCGCGTTACTGCAAGGTCATACATGCCGCCAAAGACTTGAGCACAGCGGATCCCGAGCAGGTGCTTCGCATCGTCAACGACCTGCACCTAAAGGTCGGCTTGGACAGCGTCATCGCGAGCGATGTCGAAAGCCTGGCATTCTTGTCGCAGATCAAGGACCGGTTGCTCGCGCCTGCCTTCCCAATGGCTGGGACCGACACCATTGCCACGCTGCACGACAAGTGGAAGTTCCACCAGCTTTGCGAGTCTGCCGGGGTTGCGCTTCCGAAGGCGCTGTATTTTAGGAACAAGGCCGAGTTCGATCCCGGGCTTATCGAGCATGAGCTGGGTTTTCCGGTAATTGCCAAACCCGTTGACTCCTACGGTCAACGGGGCATTAAGATCCTACACGATCAGGTGCAGGTCCAGGACTGGCTGTCGTCTCACGGTGACTTCGACCATCGGCCAACGATCGTTCAAGAATATATCGAAGGGCAGGACTGGGCACTGAGCGTATTTGCCGAGGACGGCGTAATCAAGCACTGGGTATCGTGGGTCTGCCCAGGTCAACTCGATGCCGGTTACGGCATTGGGCGGTTCCTGGCTACGGAATTCCGCCCTCGTGACGACCTGTTCACCGCGGGACAAAAGATCGTCGCGGCTACCAACTTCTCGGGCGTGGCCAATTTCGATGCACGATACGACGACCGGTCGGGCGTGATGAGGATGCTGGAGTGCAATCCCCGGTTCTTCAATCGCATGTCGGCGGCCCGGCTTAGCGGCGTGGATTTTGTGCGGCCGGGCTTGCCGCTTAGTGGGACCCAGCCGGTCAGTCTCGGCGATGTGGGCTACTACCCTTGGCAGGAACTCTTCACGCGGCGCGGGATTCGACGGATGCTACAGGGACGGTGGCGGATCATTCCCCTTATACGCGACCTTTATGAAATGGGAACCGATCCCATCCCGCCAATTGCCCGGAAATTGGGCAAAGAGGATGAGCAAGACTGAATGTCGGCCTAACAGCGTCGGCTTACTGATGATGCGACGCCATACCTCAAGTTGCTGGCGGCAAGATCATCCCATTTTGGTTGCAATGACCAGTCGTCGGTTTGACTTTCCCGGTATGTCATACAGTGTTGTTCATGAACGCGTCGGGGAATGCTTTGTTATTGCAGCGACTGGGTTTTATCAAACGATTGGCGCTGCCTGTCGACCCGATCAGGACAAAGGCTGGGTTGTCTGACTGATTGAGCCTTTTGAGAATTTCAACCGCCTCAGTGTCTATCACTTTCTGATGAGGCGCCGAGTAGTTAGGTGCGCAAGAGTGGTATTTTCCCACTCGGCACGCTTTAAACCTATCCCTGCTCGAGCCTTTGGGCTTTGAGCTTGAGTCTTGAATAGACTAAGCGTTACCGTTACGCGAGGTCACCCTCACGCTTTCGCATTTATAGGCCTTCCGATCTAGTTCTATTTGCAGTCTGGTCCCCTTCCTCCGGTCCACGACGAGCCGGGTGTTCCCCGATAGGTTGTCTGTGCGTCGGCAGAATGGAACCATGACGAGAATGGCGAACTCCCCCCAGATCGACGTAAGCAGTCCTGCGTCTCATCGAGGCCGAGGCATGGCCGAGACCTATGCCTTGCCTGCTCCCGCCGTACATGGCCAGACTGAAGGATTTCGTTGGGACGTGAGGATGACTGAGATGGTGGGTGTGCCGGTTCACGCCCTGCTTACGGCCGCCCCCGGGCAGGCTGCAGAGGCCGTTCTGGACCTCATGGATGCCACGGCGAAAGACGTGGTGCTTGTGACGTTTGCAAATCCCGGCGTTGTTCCCCTAGCACGCCGCTCGCCGCCGTTTCGCGACGCGTTGCGCGAGTTCGACTTCGTGCTGCCAGACGGCATCGGGATGTGTTTCGCAATACATTGGCTGCACGGTTTGCCGGCCCAACGTGTCAGCTTCGATACAACTTCGCTTGCTCCTGCTTTATTCGATCGGGCCCGCTCCCGGAACCTTCGTGTCGTACTGGTTGGTGGTGCGGCGCAGGTCGCCGAGACGGCCCGCGCCCGAATCCTGGAACACTTCCCGGGGGTCCGGATAACAGGGGCCTTCGACGGCTTTGGCGACATGGAGGCCAAAGCAGCAACGGTCAGAGAACTAGAACCAGACATCGTGATCTGTGGTATGGGCAGCATGAAACAGGAAGCGTTTCTGCTCGAGCTAAAAAGGCAGGGCTGGCGCGGATGGGGCTTTACCTGTGGCGGCTATCTGGACCAGCTCAGCGAAGGAATAAGCTATTATCCACATTGGATCGACGCCGCCAACCTTCGCTGGGCCTATCGTCTGGCGCGAGAGCCTGGCCGGCTATGGCGGCGGTATCTCGTTGATTACAGTCATTTCGGCTTGCTTGTCTGCGCCGCCCGGGTCAGCAAGCGCCGGAACGCGTATGCATGAGCCGGAACTGGTGCGACGGCACTGAGCGTCCGCATGAGCCTATGCGGTTCTATTCGAGCGCTGCTTTTTCCAGGCAGCATGGCTGGCACGAAAATTGGAGGGTAAAGAATTGAACGTCGTGATTGACGCTGCACTGGACGAATGGAACGCGGATCCGCGGTCCTCTTCCGGCAGATTCCACGACCAGGGCGCCGGGGGGAGCGCGCCGACGTGGGACATCAAGGGATGCCTACGCCGTCGCAAACGCCTGATCGTGGGTACAGCGGCGCTGGTGATGGTTGTTGCCACTGCCCTGATCTTCGCCGTTCCCAAGACATACCTCGCCACGAGCGCCGTCATCTTTCAGGGAGACCGCCCCGATGTGGTCCGCTTTGGAGATTCGCCGCGCGAGGTCGCATTCGGCCCCGACACGCTCGCCAGCGAGGTCGAGTTGCTAACGTCCGAGGAGCTGCTCGAAAGCGTCGTGAAGCGGCTCAACCTCGTCGCCGATCCAGAGTTCAACCTGACGGCCGCCCATGCGGCGGGCCATACGCCTTTCAGCAATGCGTCGGAGTTCGTCTCCTCCGCGATCGAGCCGGTTGTCCGGGAGTTTGAACAGCTTCTCGTTCTGGTAATGCCGAAGGAGACCGCTCCGCCGGCCAAAGACGCTTCGCAAAGGGAACTTAGCGCGACGGTCGCCGCCGTGAGAAGCCGGCTGAATGTTTGGCCGGTGGGTGTTTCGCGGGTTATCCACATCAATTTCTCCTCGCATCGCCCGGCCATGGCGGCGCTGGTCGCCAATACGGTCGCAAACATCTACGTGGAGACGCTGGTCACCAACAAAACGAAGGCGACGCAGGAGGCGCATGATTGGATCGATCAACGCCTGAACGAGCTTCGCGACCGTGCGTCCAAATCCGCCCAGGCCTACGAGCGGTTCCGGTTCGACAGCGGGCTCACCCGCGGTAAAGACAGCACGATCACTCAGGAACAGATGACGCAGGTCAGCACCGAACTGACGCTGGCCCGCCAGCGCTCGGCGGAGGCGCAGGCGATCATCGCGCAGGCACGCGGCTCTGGGCTGGCCGACCTCGACATGCTTGCGAGTGCAACCGGGTCCCAGTTGCTTCCTAGGCTGCGGGAGCAGCTCGCCACGACGACGGCCCAGGCGGCCGACGGCGAGGCTCGCGACGGCGCCGAAAACCCAAGAAGGATCGCGGTCAGGGCCCGCGTCGCCGATATCAACCGCTCAATTGCGGCGGAGCGGGAGCGGATCCGCCAGACACTGCAGAGCAGGGTAACGGTCGCCAAGCTCGCCGAGGACCGCCTCACCAAGACGCTCGCCGATTTGACGGCGCGGCTCGGACAGTCCGATGGCGACGTAGCGCGGATGCAGGCTTTGGAGCGTGACGCCAATGCCGATCGCGAGCTGTATACGAGCTTCATCAATCGCGCCCGGCAGACCGATCCGGAGGTCAACTTCCAGGGCGCGAACGCTCGCGTGCTGTCCCACGCTTCCACTCCGCTTGAGCCGTCATCTCCGAATAAGAAGCTGCTGCTTCCGGTGTCCCTCGCTTTGTCGCTGGGCCTGGGCATGGTCGCGGCGGTTGCGAAGGAGAGTGGCCGCCGGGGTCTGACGAGCATGAGCGTCGTCGAGAAGAAGATGGGCGTGACGCCGATCGGACTGATCCCGCTCGTCGCCCGGCGGAGCCGCATCTCGGCGCGGGCCTTCGAGGATGCAGTCGCCTTTACCCTGGCGCGCGTGACGATGCCGTCCAAGGGGATCGTGCCCCGCAGCCTGTTGGTGACGTCGGCGCTGCCGCAGGAAGGCAAGACGAAAACCTCGATCGCGCTGGCCGCGGCCGCAGCGGCACAGGGCATGAGGGTGCTGCTGGTCGACGCCGACCTGCGCTCCCGGTCGTTGTCCGCTGCTGCCGGCCTCGACCGGAGCGACCGGACGCTCATCCAGCTGCTGCGGGGCGAGGTTACCCTTGAGGAGGCGATCCACGACAATGCCGTCTGGGGCTTCCCGGTTCTGCCTGCCGGAGCCCTGGCCAGCAGCCCGATGGGTTTGCTGGCCACCGGCGAGTGGGAGGGCATCCTGCGCAAGCTGGAGCAGAGCTACGACTTGGTGGTGATCGACTCGCCGCCGGTCCTGGTGGCCGGCGACACCTGGCTGCTGGCGCGGCACGCGGACAAGACCGTGGTGCTGTCGCGGTGGGGCTCGACGCCCATGCCCACCGTGGAGCTCGCGATCAGCCAGCTGATCACAGCTCAGGCCAACGTCGCGGGGCTGGTGCTGACCATGGTGCCGCCGCGCGAGCACGCCAGCTACGATGTTGGGGATGCGGTCGTGTTCTCGCCACAAATGGCGCGTTACTACGATGGAAAGCCCAGGCTGCTGTGATAGGAGGAACTCGGGTAACATCGAAGCGGTATTCTGCGTGAGGCCGCCGCTTCGTTTGCAAAAGTGTGGGTATCGCGTCCTTCAATTACAGCGCAAGCTCCTTGCCAATCAGCCTACTGAACAGAGAAAGGCTATGGACGTGTTCATATGAGCAGGATGAAGTTTGCGGTTGGTAGAGCCACGTTCTGGGCTGCCATGGAGACCGGTGGCGCCCAGGTCTCGGCGTTTGTTTTCTTCGTGGTGTTCGCGCGTATTCTGGCGCCCGAAGAGTTCGGCGTTTACGCTCTTGCCATGGCCGTCGTGGGCGCAGTCAACATCATCCTGTTCAAGGGTTTTGGCGATGCGCTGATCCAGGCCCGGCAGTTGGACGAGAACTACATCTCCACCGTGTTCTGGACGAACATGATGCTGGCAGTGGGAATGGTCGCGCTGCTTCAGGTAGTGGCCCTATTAGGGCCAACGCTATTTGCCGAGCCCATGCTCCGACCGGTCATAGCGTGGTTGTCGTTGCTGTGCATACCAAGGGCGCTGGTCAGCGTGCATTCTGCCCTGGCCCGGCGCATGTTGGACCTGCGGATCTTCGCCATTCGAACGATCGCCGGCTACCTGGTGGGCGGTGTGGTAGGCTTGGTGCTGGCCGTCAATGGCTGGGGCGTATGGGCCTTGGTCATATCGCAGTTCGTACAGTCCAGCGTGATCGTGCTCATCATGTGGAGATCGACTGACTGGCGACCTCGGTTGCTCTTCTCGGTACCAGCGTTCCGTGAGCTCCTGGATTTCAGCAAGCATTTCATGGCTGCCAGCGTCATTAGCTCTTGCATCGATGACCTTGGAAGCGTGCTGATCGGCCTAAGCCTCGACGTCACCGCAGTTGGCTACTACTCGCTTGCCCTGCGGGTCATGCGCGCGGTCATCACCCTGACCATGACGCCTTTGCAGCTTGTTATGATGCCCGTGCTGAGCCGGATTGCAAACAACCGGAGCAAGTTCGGGACCGCCTACACGGACATGGTCGTGATGGCCAGCACGGTCTGGGTGCCGGCCGTTGCAGGCCTTGGGCTGATGGTGCCGGACCTGCTGCCGATAGTCTTTGGCGCCCGCTGGGAGCGCGCGATCCCGGTTTTGCAGGCCATGTGCTTCGCCTCCGTCACCATGCCGCTTTGGGCCTTTTCTGGTCAGGCGCTCTCGGCGTTTGGCCGTCCCGATGCGTTTGCGCGCGTCGCATTCTGGCAGCTAGGCCTCTACTGTCTGGTTTTCCCCGCCGCGTCCCAGTTCGGCATCGTCGCCGTGGGATGGGCCTGGTCGGCGCTGTCCATCATCATGGTGCCCGTCGCCTTGGTTACTCTGAAGCAATCGTTTGGCCTCAATGTATCGACGCTCCTCGTGCAGACCGCGCGCATCTTGCTCTCGGGAGCGGTGATGGTCGGGGTAGTGCTGCTCGCGAAGATTGCTCTCCCAGTCGGCCTTTGGGCCATAGCGGGCGAGATCTTTGTTGGCTCTATCGTCTACGCCGCAGTGCTGGAAAGCTTTCTCTTGCCCGGCCATCTGGCGCGCATTCTCGCGCTTGTGCGCGGTTCCATTCCAGCTCTCGGCTCTTGATTCAAAGGGGTATGATCAATGATTCCCAAGCACATACACTATGTTTGGGTCGGTAGTACGCTGCCCGACACGCAACGCCGTTATATCGAAACCTGGCGGGAAACAAATCCTGACTACGAATTTACACTTTGGAACGAAAACAACATCGATTTTTCGTTGCAAATTATAAAACATGCATATAAACAGGGAAAGTGGGCGAAGGTCGCGGATATCGCTCGCCTCGTCGCCATTCTCAAGCACGGTGGAATATACCTTGATACAGATATCCATCTCTACAAAGGTTTAGATCCTTTACTGCAGCATAAATGCTTTTTCGGCTTCCAGCATGAAACGGCATCGGCGGATTGGGTGGCAAATGGAGTTATCGGCGCAGAGCCCGGGCACTGGTTCATTGAGCAGGCGCTTAGCAACCTGCTCAGCATCAAGTCGCTGCCAGGCGGCCTTGAGCGCCCGACGAAGTTTGGGCCGAAGCTTATTACACGGCTGCTTCTCGCAGAAGGATTGCAGGCCTATTCGCCGTCTGGTGTGGCAGTGAAGGACATCTTTGTATGTCCGACAGAGTACTTCTTCCCCTACCCATACGGTGAAAAGTTCAGCACGTCCTGTATAACGCCTAGCACCTATGGCGTGCATTTCTGGGAGCGGTCGTGGGAAAAAACAGTGCCGGCCTGGATTCGTTTCGCCAAAATGGTTCGTGATCGCGCACGGCGGTTTTCGGGCCAGATAGCCTAGTTCTCCAGACAGTTTATTGATGGCCTACTCACAGTTCATAGCCGGACATGATAGGCACCCAGTGGCATCCCTAAGCAATTTCGACAGCCGTACGGCGGTCTGTCCCGTCTCTGCAACCTTCAAGCCAACGATCATGCTACGTGGCGTTTCTCCTGATTCGCCGTTTGGTGAGAATGCAGCGGCGATGCTGGCCGGGTTTTCCGAGATTGCTTTCGAGAGCGGAAAAGCGCCGGAGCGCAGCGACTGGCGCCGGGCAGTACGCGGAACCACACTGAGTTGGTGGTCCAACGTGAAATCTGCGTCCATGCGCAACGATCTCGTCGAGATTGACATAGCCCTCAATCTGCATCGGCAGGAAATGGGGCGAGCAGGCCGAACCTGGTGCATTGTCGACGCGACGGGGGTGCCGCTATTCCATCCACTCCAAGCCTTGGAGGTTTGCCATTCGGAGCCGTATGTCGCCGCTTTGAACCTGATTGAGAGCGAGGATAGCGGCGACACCTGGCAGCTTGTCGCGGAGGCGCACGTCTCAAGCGCCAGAAACTACCGCGAGCTTCTCGACGTGTTGGGACGTACCAGCGTGCGGCTGCTGCACAGGGCACTTCGGACCCCTAACGCTCCCCGGCGTCCCTGGGTCCCGCATCCTCCAGCCTCCGGCCGCTCCCAAACACTGCTTCGCGCACGTATGATGAGCAGGCTTGCCTGGCTCCATGCTCGCATCAGCGGCGAAGTGTATGGGATTGCCATTCTGAATCGATCGCCGGAGCAATTCTTGCAAAGTGGCACATGCTGGATTCCGCACTGGATCCAAGCGCCGGCGTCAAAAGGCTTTATCGCCGATCCGTTCTTCTGGCCCGGGCAGCCCGGCGTGCTCCTGTGTGAGACGTACTCTCATCGCACCGGACTCGGCCAACTCACGGTTCTATCGATCGACGGCGGGCGTGTCACCGAATCTGAGCCGATGCCACTCGGATTGACCTGCCATCTCTCCTATCCCTCGACGTGGCTGGAAGATGGGCGCGTTCTCTGCCTGCCTGAGATGGCGGGATCGCGACGCCAAATCCTGTATGAGCTGCGGCGAGGCATGGCCCCAGAGCCGCTTTGCATCATCAGCGAGAACGCGGCAATGGCCGACGCGACCTTGATGAAGGTGAACGGCCTTTACTGGATTGCATACACCGACACCGATATTGGAACGTATGACAACCTGTGTCTTCGGTATGCGTATCAGCTAGAAGGACCGTGGCTGTCACACCCGGGGAATCCGGTGAAAATCGATGCGAGGTCATCTCGTCCGGGCGGGACGCCTTTTTGGGTCGGGGACCAGTTGTTCCGCCCAGCTCAGGACTGCTCGCGGGAATACGGCGGGGCAGTTGTTATCAATCTGGTGAAGATATGCACACCGGAGGATTACCAGGAAATACCGACCTCAGTTTTGCGCCCTGATCCCGGTGGGCCCTTTCCTGATGGATTGCATACCCTCTCGTTCGGCAACGATTGCGCCGTCATCGACGGCAAGCGGATCTCGTATCATCCGCTCATTCTGTTTCATAAGATACGCCGTGCTCTGAATAGCGCATGGGGCAAAGCCCGGCTGAATATGCCGTAGTTGAATGTGACCCTCTCTTTGGCTGCCCGGATTGTGCTGGGCGGCCATAAGTCCCATTAACTTTAGCGTGGCGCCGACAGCGAAGTAAGCAAGGTCGCATCGCGCCCCATCAGGACCAGTTCGGCTATTTAGAGTCACGGACTGCACACCGCATCCGTTCGGCCAAGACCGGAGTCTCTTGCGGCCCGGGCACCCTTGAAGGTGCCAAGGACGGCCTGTGCTGATTCCGATAGCAATCCATACATCCGTGATGTGCGACCGTCGGAAAGTCACATTTCCGGCGAGCATCTATGGTGCTGCAAAATCGACACATTCCATAGCTTTCTATTTTGCTGAAAAAATAAGCATTCGTTTGTACGATAGATTACAATCAATAACAATTTTGGCATTTCTGCCTATTTTAACCGTAAAAATCTTGCTTCCGCAACGGATTATAAAGAGAATGTAAATGGATGGTGTGAGGACAACATGGTTATCCTATTTATCAGCCATGTGCATTTCCTGCGGGAAGCGCTAGTGGAAATTCTGCGTAGTAGTGACGGCGTCAAGGCCTTCGGTGCGTTCTCTCGCGAGACGGTCGAAGCGGTGATCACGGAGTTTCCGCCCGGCTTAGTCGTGGTGGACTCGTCGCATCCCGAGGGGATTGCACTGGTCGGCGCAGTTCGGACGCGCTTTCCCAGAGTGAATGTGGTCGTCTTGGCCACGCATGAGCGGGACGAGGACTTCCTGGCCTGGGCAGATATCGGCATCTCTGGGTATTTGGGACCGGACACCTCCGCCCGCGATCTCATCTCTATCTTGCGCCGGACCAGTGCGGGAGAGGTCGTCTGCCCGCCGCGGCTGACCGCTTTGCTGCTCAATCGGTTTGCCGACCGCTCCAGTGACCGCGCGACGCGGGCCGGCATCCATGCATTGACCCCGCGCGAGCGTGAGATCGTCGAGTTGCTGGCGGACGGCCTGCCGAATAAGCTCATTGCCCGTCGGCTGCGCGTCGCCCTGCCTACCGTGAAGAACCACGTCCACAGTATCCTCGACAAATGGGACGTGCGGAGCCGGGGAGAGGCCGCAGCCCGCTATCGTCGGAAGATGCAGGAGGTCGAGCCAAATAGCGGAAAAGTCATCGCGATGCGGCCAAACCACGTTTCTCAGCTTGCGAGTTCTGTACTGCGAAAAAGCGATATACGATTCGACATGTCGTCCTCTGGCAGCAATTCTAAGTGCCTCCCGCTTGCCATGAGTTCACATCGCGATCTGGGCTGCGATGTCGGGGAGAGGTTTTGAGTCGATGAGGGTCTGCATGAGGGTCTGCCAGTCGGGAAAGACGAGGTAGGCCGTGATGGTGCGGATGTGCTCGAAGAAGCGTTTGCGCGCCCGTTTGGCGGTCCTGGCCGCGGTCC
>JAABUK010001643.1_pt1 | contig 42016 bp, 61 predicted proteins | sample 5559141 | NCBI WGS metagenome assembly JAABUK01 (sample SAMN10711869, study PRJNA513367) | rock metagenome | isolation source: Antarctica rocks | place: Antarctica: Victoria Land, Pudding Butte nord | collected 2016-01-03 | reverse complement strand
GTCAGGCCCCCGCAAAGGAGCAGAGGCGTCCTGCGCTGTCGCTGCCATCTGTTCTCTTACAGTCCCCTGCCGGGAGTCCGGGTGTATGGGCACCGACCCGGCTGCAGGCCCCAACAAGGCGTCAAAAGCCTTTCTCCAGGCAGCAACGCAAGTGAAGCGAGCGAGCTGCTCCGGGTTTCCAGTCTCTCCCACAGGCCAGGTTGCCCAGTGATGGAGATGGGACGCTCGAGCATTTCGGACTCGAGGCTCAGACTCCGAGCTCGGCTCTCACCTCTTGAGTACAATTTTGTCCTGTCAGTTACTAACTGACAGTTAGTAATGAGAAGAGCAGCCAGCAAAAGTCTGGTTTCGGAAAACCGTGCAGCTTGCCCGAACGCAACGTACAGTCCACTGCCGCTCCGTCGCTGACGACTTTGTTCCATATGAAATGTCAGGACATGGCCGCACAAACCTGACCTGACGTTGACGCTGACTGTCGCAGAGCGTAACGCCGCACCGTGCGGCCTCTGAGCAGACCCCAAAGCTCACTTGTTAGTGCATAAATCTTCAAGCCTCAGCTTCTTCTTTAGGCAAAGTCGCTTAGCTGCAGACCAGCCATGGCAGACACCGTCCGGTGAGTGTTTTCACACAGCACGAGCACAGTCAGAGTTGTCCAGGACCAGCCAAGCAGCAAGGCCAACTATGCTGCAGGTATTTCATGGAGGACATGGTCCCGGAGTTGGAGGACTTGGAAGAGCGTGGCTATTTCAAGAAGACAGAGATCAAACAAATAGTCAAGAAGCGCACACATTTTGAGTATCTTCTCAAAAGGCCTGCAGCTGTCAAGACTGACTTCCTCAGGTGCTGCCCTGTTGCAGTGCCAAGCAACATCATACTGTAGCTTATGACCTCTTCTGCACACTTTTTTGGTCCTTATTTGAAAAGCACCACCTTTCACACCGTCCAGGTATGCTGAGTATGAGAGTAAGCTAGAAGAGCTCAGAGCGCACCGCAAAGAGATCACAGGGCTGAAAGGCAAGACCACCCTTGCTGATTATGCCATTGTCAGAAGGATACATCTCATATACGAGAGGGCTACTCGCAAATTTCGTGGCGATCTTAGGGTCTGGCTCAAGTGGCTACACTTCTGCAGAAGCAGTGGTAGTACGCGACAGATCTCCAGGGTGAGGTTTCATCTTCAAGTGCTAATCCCTTTGATGTTGCTAAGCAGCTGATCCCATGCTCCTGCTTCTCGTTTGATCTTCAGTCATTGACATGCAGACAAATGTCAGCAGCCTGTCAACCTATAATTGACACAAGGCTGTTAACACCACCCTCTGTGCTGACTTCTGCAAGCAGCTGTGTATAAGTCCACATGAGAGTCTCACAGCGCCAGTTCAACAGCTGCGTCGCTGACCTACTGTTTGCTGGCAGGTACTGACTAAGGCATTGCAGCTGCATCCTGCTGCATCCGGTCTGTGGAGCTATGCTGCTGCCTGGGAATTTGAGCACAATGGCAATGCAGCGGCAGCAAGGACGCTGATGCAGAGGGGCTTGCGCATGTGCAAGACCTCACAACAGCTCTGGCTGGAGTACTTCCGCATGGAGCTCATGTATGCTCACAAGCTCAGGACACGTAGGCGCATCATGGGCGCTGATGACTCAGCAGGTGGCATACTGCTCTTTCTATGCATCCAAAATGTCAGCTTGTTGTATGGCATTACTGCACCTTGCCTGCCAGTGGACGCAGGTTTTCAACAAACATGCCAAGCTTCTCATGGTCCTGCACCCCAGCTTTCCAATGCCAGAGATGTGTCACAGCTTATAGGCAAGCAGCAGTTAGTGGCATTAGTGGTGCAAAGAAGCCTGCACATACAGATGTGTGTTCTCTTACATATCTCAACATCATAACCCCTTTTGCTCACACCTCAAAAGCTCAGATAGTCAAAGCCTGCCACAAATGGTGCCTGCACCTAATCTGCTTGGAATGACATGTCACAGGGATTTACGCGCGTGGTGTGTTCTCTGCAGAAGCCGTTGCAGCTGTGACACAGCAGAATGGGTTGGAAGACCCGCTCAACTCAGCTGAAGAAGATGATCAGGCAGGACAAGCAGCCATTCAATTGGTCCTCAATGGTGCAGTTGCAAAGGTGGTGTACAAAAGTGCCATTCAAGCTATTCCTCATAGCCTTGACTTCCGCTACAGCTTCCTGAAGCTACTGTCCCAGTTCAAATTTGAGGGCATGGCTGCCATGCAACAAGCCATACTGGACAGCATACACACTGATTTTGGTGATACAGAGGAGTCCTGGAACTTGAGAGCTCGTGCAGCCAATGACACTGCTGAACTGCCATCATCACAGGTACTGCTTTGAACAAAGATCCACATCTGTGAATGTTTGTGTGTGGAGTTGCGGCACATGGCTGGTGGAAAAGCACGAGTGTGCTTCAATAGCTATCCACCTGCTTTCTCTAGGCATATAGTACAAGTGGCATGTGATCAAACCTTGTGCACCTATGCTGTTTGTGGCATGTGTTTGTTGAGCAGGTGTTTGTATATCATTTTTTGCTGTTTGTGCTACAAGGCAAAGACAGTCACACAGCTGCACGCTGGCCACTGTTGACTTCACTGCACGTGCAGAAAAGTATTCACAAATACCAATACATGAGCTGTTCATGCTGTGCCAGTTTTGAAATAAATGTTGATATCGTGCGGACAGGTAGTGACCGTCTTTCAGGATGCGCTAAAAGCCCATCCTACCGGCCGCATGTACTCTCTGTATTCAGAGTACCTGCAGGACTGCCTGTCACAGCAGTCTGCAGCCACACAACCACAAGACGACCAGCTGTCGCCAGAACAGCAAGCTACAGCTGAGCATTTGCTGCAACTGTACAAGCGTGCTTATGAATCAGGTGAGCAGCATCTGCACCAGCAGCTTGTAGCTTGGCAGCATGGCAAAACATTGTGAACAGGTGCAGTGGTCACAGGGCTCGCGCTGGCATGCAGACATCTCTGAAACAAGTAGCGCAGGTGTGTCATACATTGCTAGCAGCTCAAAGGCTGTCTTATCTTCATGGAATGGCTTTGACACTGACATTACCACGCATTGTCAGACTGCTGCATAGTGAATGCTTTTGACAAGCTGATTAGACAGGCAGCAATGGGTGCAGTACCAGGCAGGTCATGCATGTGTACAGGCATGTCACATCTTGACCATCACGTCAATGAGGCAACCTGCCTGCTTTCGTAGCTCTGCACCATTTGGGTGATTGGTTTGACCACCTTTTGCTGTGGATGCAGGTGCGGCAGAGGAGGGCATGTTGTTGCATTGGCCTCATCTAGCCTTGCAGGTTGGGCAAGAGGAGCAAGCTTTGCAAGCTGCTGCTGCTGCCTGTCAGGCCTTGCCAAGCAGCACTGCTGTCTGGGAGCAGAGGCTGTCACTTCAAGCTCGCCATGCTACCTTACAGGTATTCATACATGCTTGCCCAATACAACCTCCATTACCCTCTGTTGTACTGCATGAGTCTGCCAGGCGGCCCAGCTGCATGTGTCATTGCATGCCAGCCTCCAAGCATCTGTTGACTTGAGAGTGTGCGTGCGACAGACATGTTTGTACAGGCGTGTGCACAACAACAACGTGGCCTGTTATGGCAGGTGTGTCAATCAGGTGAAGGCGAAGAAGCAGGCGGCATGGTGAAGGCTGGCAGGCAGTTGGAAAGCCTGGCGCTGCAAGCTGTGGCTGCTGTGGACCCCCGGGAGGCAGAAGGGGTGTGGATGATGGCTTTTGAAAGGCTGACAGCACTGGGCAGCAGCAGCAAGCGCCTCACACAGGCTTTGGTCCACAGGCTGACAGGCCTGCAGAAGGGCCCACTCAGAGTCAGCTCCCCACTGTCTTGCTGCATGCTGTTGCACGCCTTGGGGCAAGAAGCAGACCGAGACATCATCATGCATAAAAGCGCATGCCCATGCATGACAGAAGCCTGCATGCATACGTAGCATCTCAGCTGTGCTGGCCAGCTGGCCACATCAGGACATCTAACCATGCTACACGCTTTGTGTATTTGTTTGTTCTGATGCCACTACACTACCTCATCACCAACAACACTTCCAGAGCTGGCTTTCCAGCTGTATGTCATGATGTAGGGTGGCATGGGCTCTGTTGCTGGGGCAGCTGTAGACATGACCAGGCGGCTGCAGTCTCTGCCAGCAGCAAGGAAGCTTTGTGACAGCTTGTTGACCATACCCTCCCCAGGAGGCTCCTTCTTCCAAGCTGCCATCAGCATGGAGCTGGCTCTTATGGAACCAGATACCACACCTCGTGTCCAGCGCTTATTGTCTTGCCTACATGGATCATGCTGAGTGTGCCAGATATAATACACATGTCACCCTGCTCTCACACAAACCTGCTTTGCAAATGCCTGCATCAAGCTGCGCGCTTGGGCAGGGTGCCATTGTGCTGTTGCATGAGCATCTTTCAGCCTTGGGCCACAGACAGGCTTACCTGCAGCATATGACCACAGCAGCAGAGTTTATGTGCACTTGAAGCCTTAAGTGTTGATGAGTAAGAGTATCCACATATGCTGCCCCAAGTTGTCTCCTTTCTAAGAGGTGGCGACGTATGATTTGCAGGCAGGTGTAGGGTCTCATGGCACTGAGGATCATGAGCTCTGGTTGCAGTACGCTGCGTTTGAACAGCAACATCTGAAAGGGGCAGGGCATGTTTACTGGAGAGCCGTCAAAGCGCTTGAGTCGCCCGACTCCTTTGTGTCTGCATGTTCCCACAAGACAGGCGCTTAGCTATGAAGCAGTAAAGATTGCTGTCAAGCACCAGAACTACACAATATTGTTTCCTTCCACCGTGTATTCTGCACCGTTACTCTCTGGACGCAAACCACCCTTCCTAAATGCAAGAATCCTCTGAACACTACACCTGACAGACAGTCTGCGGATGCATTGCTCGTCTTTGCGCTGTTAAACATAGCATTGTATCGCCATTGAGTGTCTCGCAGCAGGCATCTTGCAGGATTCAGGGACTCCAAGCAGTATCCAAACGCATTGGTCAACATACTGTTTCACACAAAAACAAGACAGCTCTTCCAAGCGGTCTCCTTGCTAGGCAGCAAAAATATGCACCTGCTTCAAGTTGTCAATGAAGTGGCAAGCAATGAAGTGGCAAGCCTGCGAGCCAAAGGCACAAGACTGAAATATGAATCAAAGGCATGCACAACATGCAACCTGCAATGTGTCTGCAAATTAGTGTATCCTTGGGAAAGTGTATCTGAGATCCACTCTATCAAGGGAACCTGCAATGTGTTTACATGGGACGATAACAGCTAGCGCAGTTCAATCATCAGACGACTCAGTCTTTCTGGCACACTGGAGTGCCTTTTGTCTCAAGTCCTCCTCAAAGCGTCTCCTGTCATCTGCTGACCTTCCTGCCTGGGCATCGTCATCAGAACTGGCCACATCCTTGTCATGCTCCTGCATTCTATCCTTCTTCTCTTTCTTATGCTTCTTTTTTTCCTTTTTCTCCTTCTTGTCCTTCTTCTCCTTCTTGTCTTTCTTGGGCTTCTTGGCACCATCTACTGGCACAACATCAGCATCTGCCATGTCTGCATCACCCTCTGCACTGTCCCTGTGCCTGTACAAGACATCAGGCAATCCATGAGACCTAAACATCCTTTGATAGCATTTTGCATTTCTGCCATTTGCCAAAGCAGACGTCAATCTGTTTTGATCAAAGATCAGCAGTGGGTCTGCCGCAGCAGGCTGCCTGATGACAGCGCGCTGCATGCAGTTGTGGCTGACTTGTGGAAGTCATTGTGCCAGAGCCAGCGCGAAGAGCAAAGCAGACGAGCCGAATAGACCAATCACATTGTGCTGCCCTCCTACTATGGCCAAGGTGAGTCACCAGTACCCAGATGAAGGATTGGCTTGAAGCCCAGCTGACATATCATCAGCATTCCTCAAATGCTTCATGGCATACACCAGCCAAGAACAGGGAATATGAAAGAGGTGAGGGACAGATTTCAATTTCTAGGCAAAGGTGGGTTTGGTGCAAAGGTGGTACTTGGGAGCCACACAAAGCTCCTCCCCAGCAAGTCTTATTTGGCCGACATTAGGTGGTAACAGCGTGGCAGTACCTTTCAGAGGCTGGGCCAGGGAATGCTGTGTCCACCCTCTGGGGGGGCAGGATGAGGTGCTCAGCCTTGTCAGGCATTACAGTCTCGCCCTCTGCCTTGGCAAAGGTGGAGTGCAGCGCCTTCAGATCCCGCTTGCCCTCCTGCTCAACCTTTGCCCTCTCTCGCTCAGGACTCCTGCTAGACCTGGTGCCACACTCTTCAAGAGTCAGATAACTGCAAACTGACAGCTGCTTGAGACAGCGCATTGACAACTGTCACAGAATCAATAAGCATCAAAAGGAGACATCCCCAGATGGGGCAGGCTGAAGGCTGCACAACATTGTCATCCCAGTCTTCTGCCCTGTCAAATGACTGTGTGGAGCAACTCATACGCAGGACGTTTTCAGAGTGCACCCGCAAAGCAGAACATGTTGCAGGCTCACCTTCGTCTGTTGCTGTCATCTCTGGCAGGCGATCTGCTGCTGCGCCTGCCTGGGGACCTGCTGCGGCCATACCTTGCCTTCTTTAGAACAGGGGACCTATCTCTGCCTAGCCCTCCCCTGTCCCTGCCTCTATCATGTCGCCCAGGAGACCTGTTGTAGCCTCTGTTCCTGTTGTAGCCCCTATCCCTGTCGTCCCTCATGCTTCTGATGGGTCTGACGGGAGAAGGGGCTCGCCTTCGGTCATACTCCCTGCCCCTGTCAATGTCTTGCTCCAAAGGCCTGCTAGGAATGATGACTTTCAGGACGCTGGCTGTTCTGGTCATATGCCGCTGATTCTAAATGTGCCAACACGAATGCTGAGTGCAACAAGGGACTTTGCCCACCTGGTCGCTCTGGGTCTAGTTTCAATGATGTTACTTTACATGACTGTCAAAGTTGTCGTATGAGTAGATCTTGTTGGGATGTTCACGACAGACTGCTCCAGAGAGGCAAGACCTGCTCTGCACACATCTAGCTCATCATGAGCCAGACAGCGTAATCTTGATTGTTGTGATTATTATTGTTGTGATTATTATTATTCTCAGTGCAACGAGGTGCCTGTCATTCGAGTGACCTTGCATGCAAGTCATTGTCATGATGGCTGAAGCTGAGCTTGCACTGGCTGTTGAGATGTTTTATGCACACGCACAAAATGCTGCAAGCTTGTGACAGCTCCTGCCTTGCAGCATCAGGGAATATTTTGTACGCTTGAACATGCCTGACCTGTCAAATCGGCCAGGCGGTCTGTCCCTTTGGTCCCTGTCATCTGGCCTGTCTCTATCACCCCTGCTGTCCCTTCCTCTGTCTCTGTTGCGTGTGTCACCATTCTGAGCTTGCCTGTTATTGTGTGTATCTGCTTTGTCAGGTGCTGAGCTTTCTCCAGCTTTGCTTCGCGCAGCAGCGGCTTCTTTGGCTGCTGCTGCCTTTTTCTCACGCTCCTGAGTCAGGCGATCCTGCGATCACATAGCACACCTGTCACCTCATTCTGGCTTCTTGACAAATTCTTCAGCTGCCCTAGACAGTACATAGGTTGTGGTTAACTGATAAGCAGCACTGAACTTGCATTTGATTCATGCCATCATTACATGTCCAATTTGGCACTTGCCGTGATGGCCTTTTGGGCCTCATTTTTGATTCTGAGCTCCTCTGCTTTGTCGTCCAAGATCTTCTGTGGTATGCCTGTGGGGTGCTCACTTGCGCTCGCCAACAAAGTCCACAACTCCTGGGAGAGCAGATGCAAGACCCAGCCTCAGCACACTGCACCTCTGCCACATTTACAGAAGCTGCACACATGCCCACAGTGTTCAGAGACACACAAAGCGGTCACATCTGCTCATGCATGTTGTGTTTCAATATCTATGGGATGCAAGCTGCAGCCAGATGACTTATGCATATGACTCTGCTTTGCAAGGGATTTAAACTCCATATGGCCAGATAGCAGGTGCAGGCAAGCTGGATTGACACAAGCCAATGATTGCACCTTGACAAATAGGCTGGTGTTTTTCTCCAGGAAGCCTGTCAGGGCTATTTGCAACAGCTTCGGATCCAAGTTCTGCACCATAAATCACAGTATCATACAGTAAACAGTATTGGTGTGCATTGATTAGTGCCACAACTTAACCTGCTGTCTGCAGCAACCGACCTTTTTGTCCTCTCCAAGCTGCTCATGTATATAGCCAATTAAAACCTCATCCTCCATGCCCAACAATTGTGTGACGCGCAGAGCAGTCCACTCCCGCATAATCTCCCAGTTGACTTTTTTTACGTCAACCTTGAGGGAGTACTCTTTGGGAAACTTCATACTTTTCAGCAACTTTCTCTCCTTGCTGCAATGCACTTACCCCATGGTCAAGCGCATAGATTGACTCAGGCAACAGGCAAGTTGAGCTGTGATGCCCATGCAGGCAGACTACGGTGGGGGCTAAGGAGCTTACTCTGTGAAGCGAGTATCCTGACCCGCGGACACTCCTCGGAATGGTACTCCTGACATGATGTGCACGAGCGACTCAGCTGCGGTTCACTTGAGACTCACTCACTTAACAACCTTGAACGGTGCCACACGCTATGTCAACCACACCACAATTGGAAGAGGCGCAATACAATGCAACTTCAGCACCAAAAGCCGGGAGGTGAGATCGTCAAGCAGAAATTATGAGCGCACTCCGGAGCATGGTAGAGCAAGAGCGATTTAGGGGCGCCTCCGTGATGCCTCAGCAATGCCCTAGCTCACTACATAAGACTTGGCTTGCAAATGCTGACATGCCGCTCAATATCCTGCAACTCATGACACGCCACCGTGGTTTTCGCGTTGTCGACATAATCTGACGGCGCGGAGTGTCCTCAAACCCAGGCTTAGCTTGTGATGTGCATGCTAATGCATAGTTGATCAGCACAACCCCCTTTGCATCATTCACTTCGCCATCGGGCATGGAATTCTTTGAGAGCTTCATCAGCTCAAATGCGGACGCAAGGTAGTGATAGCTGAGTGCTGCAGCTTCCTCGTCGGTTTGTGCTCAAGAAGCCCTCAACTGTGCTGCTCAAGCACCCGTGCTGTGGCACGTAGGCTCGCTCAGTTGACGGTGCAGCACTCAGCCGAGAAGAGTTGTTGGGTTGCTTTGCCGCCAGCTCTCGTCTCCAAGCTCTATTCTGAGTCAGCCTCACTACGAGCTGTGCTTGAGCTTAAAAAAAGCGCTACAGGTGATCTGCTCTGCTGCTGCATGTCAAGCAATGTACAAAATTGTTGCAGATTCTGGAGCTAACTAGCACACTGCTGACTGGTGGCAGGACATGATAGGTCCACAAATGCACCAGAGAGCTGGCATGTGTCCTGGGGCGGTGCAGCTTCCAAAGGGCAGCATCTTGAGATCCCAGCTGCCCTGGCTGGCTGTTTGGGCATTGCACAGGGCATCACAGTCTCTGTACGTGTTGTGACTGACATTCCTGAGGCCATCGGGGTCTGTGTGGAACCTTTAAGCATCGATGATTGGGAGGTTGTAGAACAGAATGCTGGTCACATGGAAGAGCAGATTCTCAGCCAGGTTAGCTACACATGTCGTGCCATGGCACATTGCACTGTTGATGACACATGCCGTGGCAACGCACTGCAGTTGTTAAACTTGACACCAGGTCGCAAGAGAAACAGTGTTTGCACATGTCTCTCAGCCTGTTGCTTTGACCTGCAGCTGTACACAAGCGTGCACAGTGCAGGTAGGGGTTGTCCAAGCTGGGCAAGCTTTCCCTTTCTGGGCACGTCAGCAGACAAAGCTGCTGCTGAAAGTCACAACAGCCCACCCAGCATCACTTGTGCAACTAGTGAGAGACTCTGAAGTGGCTGTGGCTCCTCGCCCTCGGCGCACTCTTGCACAGCAGAACATTCTCAAGGATACTGATCTCAAGTCAGCCCCTGCTCTCTCAGAGCAGGAGTCGGCAGGTCCAGATACATGGCTCAGATTGCAGGTCAAGCTCTGCTTGTGCTATGCTGACAGCTGCATGTGCTGGTCCACATGGTCTGTGCTAACATGTGTACAGCTACAGTGCATTGACAGTCGTAGTGCCTTTCACCTGCATGGCTCCTGGCACTTGAATGCATCTGCAGCAGTGCAAGCACAGAGGAGTGCTTACGGTGAAACAAGTTTCCTCCTCGCTGCCCAGCTCGTATGATACGACAGCTTATGTGAACATGACACTTCCACAACTCACTAGAGCAGCTGATGCATTCAGTGCAACCAAGATGCACAATGGCAAGGCGGTGTGTGCATGCAGGGCGCAAGTGATGAATCTGCGCCGTTCCTGTGTAGCTTAGCTGGCTCAGATGAAGCATCTGTCTCAGGCTTCCAGGGCAGAACGCCCTGCACAACATGTGTGTGCATCAACAGGCTCACTGCCAAGCAGGCTATGCTGGCTGACTCAGACCTGGTGCTTGTCAGCAGGAACGGCCCGCGGTAAGACAGCAAGCCGCTCTTTGCAGTAGCTGCTGTACTGCTTGATTGTCTTCCACAGCTGTGTTATCGGCAAATTGTTGTCTGCAATAAAGAAGCAGTGTCAAACATGACTTGCCCCAAGCAAGTGCACATGCAACACAGCATGTGCTACTCGCTTTCTGCAGAAACAGCCTGTGCAGCGCTTGTGAACTCCAAAGGCGCTGCGCATGATTGCAGGTCCAGTCAACATGTCCTGAGCATCAAGATCAGCAGCAAGGTGGCAAGAGGGCATGCACAGCTGCCACAAGCAGTCCTGCAAAGCCTCAAGCTGCGGCAGCATGGTCGCCTTAAGCTCCAAAGCATCACCTCAGCCACTCAGATACACCCACGTGCAGTCACCCTGCACCCTATCCCATACCCGCCAGCAGCTGATGCTGACCCGCTAGACAGTTCACACTCACTCGGACCACCTGGACTGGGTGAGGAGTTGAGCCAGCAGCATCTGAAGCAGTTGCTTGCTGCATGGCTGGCAGCTCAAACTGGGCTTGCAGACTGTGAGCAGAAAGAAGAAGAGCATGTTCCTGTGCAGCAGGGCACAGTGGTACAGCTTGAGGCCAGTCACGCTGATGGCCAAGGGCATATGCATAACATGGCTTTCCAGATACATATGAAGCAGGACCCAACTTTTGGGCAGCCTCCCACGGCAACCTATGCTCTGCTGTCAGCCGCAGATCTGGCGGCATCAGGCAACATTTCTGTCAGCCAGGGAGGCCCTGTCATCACCTCACATTGGGCAATGCCTGAAAAGGTTTCCCACCAGGTGCAACAGCAGCAGGCTGCAATGCTGGGCAGCTCAGAGGCCATGCATGCTGCAGCCAACACAGCGCTACAGCACGTCTTGCCAATGCTGGCTTTCCCATGCAGGTCATCATTCAGCTCTGCAACTTCTTGCGTTGTACATCAGCAAGTATGCACACCTTTGCTTGACCGTAGTGAGTACCCCAGCTGCAAAGCAGGCCTGTCACCAAGATGTTCTGCTTCATCAGAATCCAGTCTTGGCATGTTTGCGACCTAGCAGCATGCACTCGGCAGCCTGTGTGGTCAAGCATCATCAGCACATGATGTCATAAGCAGAGAGGTGTGGTAAGCAAAGCATTGGTTGGCGCGAACCTGACATGCTTCTTCATGCAGAGCAGTTCTTCAGCAGATGGGTACCCCCACTCCAGGTGGTCTGCTGCTGTCAGGCCCTGCTGGCTGCGGTAAGACTGGCCTGGCTCACCTGGTGGCCACCATCCTACAGCACCACCCCCAGACACTCACACACATTGTCACTGTCAACTGCCAAGATGTGGCCAATGACAGCCCTCCCAACATCATGAAACACCTCATTCCTAAGGTCAGCTGCATCACCTTGTCCTACAGCCCTGCTGCTACCTGCCCCTTGCACTCTGTCAATGAGAGCCATGTACATCTGTACAGTACCAGATATTGATCATGATCAATGCATGAGATATATACCATCAAACTTGTTGCAGTTCACAATCAAACCAGTCAAGTTGTGAACACTGGCCTGTGTACCAACTGAATTGCTCTAATGTCATCACAGCTTGGTGAAACATGGCCATATGGTCAATGACTGCGAAGAAACCAAACAGGAACAGCTTGCTCTTCTTGCAGATACAGGAAGCCATGGAGTGCATGCCCTCCTTGCTGATCCTGGATGACCTGCACCTCATCTGCCCTGCGCCTGGGGACTCCCCAGAGAACCCCAACGGCAACAGCAGTGCTGCCTTGGTAGAGTTTGTGTGTGATGTACTGGACACTTTCCGCCCCCTGGGCAAGCCTGCACTGCCAGGTACTGCCCTCCCATGCCCTTGCTGCTTTGACAAACTCTGATACAATGTCTGGCAACCGCAGCAAGCCTTTGAATCTGTGAAGCCTGTCTAGCCTTGCCCTGAAGGTCCAAGGTGTTACCTTCCGGAAACATGACATTGACATAGATCTTTTGGCTCATAGCAACTAGAGGGGTTCAATAAGACAGTTTCTAGGGTTCTAGGACTGGGAATGCTCATGGGGCAAGCGCATCACTGCATGTGCAGTGTGTAGCTTTACAGAAGGGCTACCAAACAACAAGGCTGAATCTGCAAGAAAACAGGTCAGTTCAAAACGTGGAAGCATGTAGACTTCAGGGTTCTTACGTCATGCCCTTTTGGCTGCATCAACAACCTTATTTCAGTTTGCATCCAGACATCTGCACAAACAATACACAGCTCCAAATGCTAGATGACTCATGTAGTGTTACATAGTCACAACTGCATCTGCAAGCACATGCTGACCTGGCACCATACAGACTTGATTATGGATCTAAATGTGACTCATCCTGGCTTGGAGGCACAGGTGAGATTTTGAAAATATTGCATTTCCAAGTTGCCTTTGGTGTACCATTGCTCTTTTGGTCACATGTTGACAATGGTGCGCTGTGCAAGCGACAATTTGGTGGTTTGTGCAGTGGTGGTGTTGGGGAGCTGTAATGATGCAGGGCAGGTGGCGGCCCCCCTGCGTGCCCCAGGCTACCTGGACCACAACATTGCCCTGCCCGCTCCTGGCGCTCAGGAGCGCAGCAGCATGCTGGCATCACACCTCTCTGCTCGTGGCGCCCAGTATGACTTCCAACACCTCCAGGTGGCGTCTCACTTGCTGTGCTGTCTTGGGCTCATGTCTTACTGTTACTGCTCCCCCCCTGACCTTGCAGTCTTATCGCAGAGCCTCTCTGCTGCTGTACTGTCTAACATCTGGAAAATGCTGAGCGTCAGCGCCTTCAAGGGCCGTGTGTGATCTCGTGTCTTAACTGATAGCTTCCTTGGAATTGCTGAGTGATTGGCACTCAGGCTACGTCAGTCAATCCATGTGCTGACAAAGCAGGCGTGGCATTGCAGGAAGTTGCTGCAAAGGCAGAGGGTTATGATGCAGCTGATCTGAGGGTGCTGGCAGATCGAGCTCTGCACGCAGCAGCACGCCGCCACCTCACACCTGGCTCTGGGGCGGATGCGCAAGGCTCAGGTGCCCTCATGATCAGCCCTGAAGACCTGGCAGATGCTGAACAGGGCTTCCAGCCTGCTGCTGCCTGGGGTGTTGGCCAACTCCAGGTATATCTCACCCCTGCCAAACCTCTCCACCATCCTCTGCTGTATTGCGTGTTTTCCCTGAACTTGCAGTCAGATCCACGTTGATGCAAAGCACCTGCAATGCTTGTGAATTAGGCCTCAACAGCATGTTTGCAAGCTGCAGGGGGGTGGCGGAGGGGTGGAAGGGTGGCAGGATGTAGGGGGCCTGGCAGATGTGCGAGCAGCTCTGCAGGAAGCCCTTGAGCTGCCCACCAAATATGCAGCTCTCATCGCCAGGTTGCCTTCCTGTCATGTCTCATTTTGCCCCTGCTCCATAGCTTCCCTTGGTTTTCTGGTGCCACACTTGCCCAAGTCCTGCCCGAGACTTACATGCCTATTGGTCACCTTGCTCATCTACTCCTGACCAGGAAAATTTTATTGCTGATCTGATGCTGCAGTGTCTCATCAAAAACCAAATTTAGAAACGTGTTGCTACTGTGCTGCGGCCCACAATTTGTTCAGCTGGCAAATGGAGTACAACGTCATACAGCTTGCAAACCTGGAAAATTCTCAGCTGAGCTGTATGTGTGTAGCTTTCAGCCTGTACTGTTACTCAGAGTTGTTGAGCATTGTATCTCTGCGCAATTCTGTCACGGGGCTACAGCTGCGTTGTTTTCTGATCTGCCTCTGGAATATGGCCCAGCCATGGCAGGATGTGCACAGCTTGTTGAGCAGTGCAGTGGTTGTGGCAGGGCTCCATTGAGGCTGCGCACAGGTGTGCTGCTGTATGGGCCCCCAGGTTGCGGCAAGACCCACATTGTGGCAGCAGCAGTGGCAGCTGCTGGCATGCGTCTTGTCAGTGTGAAGGGGCCAGAGGTGCTGAACAAGTACATTGGAGCCAGTGAAGCAGCTGTCAGAGACCTTTTCAGGTGCTCACCAAGTTGTCTGAAACCAGTACTGATGCCAATGACCAATCTAGCGGCCATGTGCCTGAGGCCTTGTAGTCATCAAGGCCCCCTGAATAGGCAGCCATGCCGTGCAACTGGGCTGTGTCCGTCTGCAACAGTCACTGATTGCATCCAATGTACGCAGCAATGTGTTAGGCTGTTTGGGCTCTACATTGCAGACAAGAGACAAATCATGCAGCACTATTCAGTTCCTGCCAGATTGCAGGAAAAGCGCTGTCATATTTGGAAGGCTTTATGCCAGCAGTTGATTGCTTTACACAACTGTTCAAAAGGGGCTGTGCATGGATGTGTAGGAGGGCGCAGGCAGCTGCACCTTGCGTGATGTTCTTTGATGAGTTTGATGCCATTGCTCCCCAGAGAGGCCACGACTCCACAGGGGTCACCGACAGAGTGGTCAACCAGCTCCTCACACAGCTGGATGGTGTTGAAGGCCTCACAGGTCTCTGACTTTGCCTTGCACCCCAATGCTAATGTCCACGCCATCTCTGCTAGTTGCATCTCCTGTGACACAGTCTCCAGATTTTGACAGCATGCTGTATGATGTACACAGATGTAGCAAGTGTCCATGCTTTGCCTGCTTGGCAGGGTACATTAATGATGCAGCTTGTGCAATGCACATGAGGTCTGATTTCACCTTAATGTCTGTTTAAGGTTATTGTCAGACTTAATTAGTGAGATGAACAGGAGTGCAGTGTATGCGCATGCTTCCCTGACAAGTCTTACTGTGTATGCTGCTTGTGGGCAACCCCAGACCATTTGGACGCTGTCGTGCAAAGTGGAATTGCAGTGCAGGGGTGTGTGTTTTGGCAGCTACATCTCGTCCAGACTTGCTAGATGCAGCCTTGTTGCGGCCTGGCAGACTGGACCGCCTCATCTACTGCGGCTTCCCCAACACGCGTGAAAGGGGCCAGATCTTGCATGCTCTGGCTCGCCGCCTGCGCTTGGACGCCGCAGTAGACCTAGATGCAGTAGGGGTGCAGTGTGAGGGGTACAGTGGGGCTGACCTGAGTGCTCTGCTGTCTGAAGCCCAGCTAGCTGCTGTGCATGAACGCCTTGACCTGGCTGATGAGCATGCAGCCACTCATCAGGTATGCCCACAACATCCGTGTCTTGTTTTGAAAACTTGCAGGCCAGCAGTTGTGTAGTTTGTATGACACAGATTTTCATGTTGAGTGTGATGCACGTGTGCACATGAGGACGGATATGGTCTTCCGTATGAAGCATCTGTATGAGTTGACTGGTGCTGGTCATGCGCAGGATGCGCAAGCAACCCCCCTCATCACAGCAAAGCATATCACAGAAGCTTTGAGCAAGGCTCACCCGTCAGTTCCTCCAGCCGAGCGTAGGCGCTTAGAGGCAGTCTATGACAAGTTCTCGAACAACAGGGATCCTAACATTGGCAGCGCTGACCATAAAGGCAAAGGAAAACAGCTTGCCACATTAGCTTGAATGTGAGCAAGCCTGTGCCAGGAGCAGCCTGACAAGTCAGTACAGTCAAAAGTGAACCAACGTCAGAACGTCCACCCATGGTGTGAGCATCTCTGAGCTTGTTGGAGCTACCTAATGAGTATGGTCATTTACAAACTGACACCAAAAATGGAATGGTCCCTTTTTTGCAGCCTGACATGTCATGTCCATTGTTTGTGATTTTCTGGTGAGCCAGTTTCATGATGCAACACTGCACGCCATCATAGTCGATAGCTGCTGTGATTGCTCAGTCCGCCAACTTCTTTTACACTTAGCATGCTATGCAAGATTACTTGTGCTGGCATGCTGTTGCCATCACAAACTCTGTCTGCTTGGAAAAGATTTGACTCCAGATCCCTCACTTCAACAGACAATATTCCCAAGAAACTGTGTGACTGAACTGCTGAAACCTATGCAACTTCCTACACAATCTCCAGCTCCCGGTCTTCCCAGCCGTGCAAACGCCGATGGGAATAGTACAAATCCTTGACCTGTTGTACAACCTCTGCATGTAGCTTTTCAATCTGCAGAGCATGTCACACAAGGTCAAACATGATACAAAACACCCCGGGCGCATGATGTCAACAGTGTTGACAAAGTAAAAGTGCAGATCGAAACACAGGTAAACGAATGCTACCTGGCTGGCATCAGGATCTTTAGTTTTAGCAACATTGATCGGCTTCCCGACCAAAACTGTGAGCCGAATCTTGTTTGGGATTGGCAGATACCATCGTCCGTAAAATATCCCAATTGCGCATCGAAAACGTCTTGATAGTGTCTCTGAGCCTTTATACACAAATACCTGCAAGAGTGCGTGGTGTTTGCAGGTAAGACATTCTTCAGTCATGAAGCAGAATATTGCAACTGTCACAGTTCATGTAGCTTGACTTAATCTGAGTGACTGACAACCTGTATCACGCATGCTGAAACATTGATCACCTGTGACCAAGAATGTAGGTTGGGACAATGTCAGCCCCAGCTTGCATGGCCACCTTCACAAAGCCCTTGCGCTTGGACAGATATATCCTCTCTTGCGCCCTGCAGCACTACTTGTGAGAGCCTAGACGAGCTCTGGAACCAATACTCATTGATAGCTTGCTTCTGATAGGCAGGCACCAGCAACAGCAAGTTGCTTGTTCACATGGATGCTGCCTCAATTGACGCTGCCTCAATTGATTGATATGACCCTTGAGGCACAACCTAATCAAAAGCAGCATAAATTCATGTGTAGCGCATCATCTTGTGGGATCACCGCAAGAATTGCCTAAGAGCTTGGAAGAGTGTGCCAAAAGCACTTGAGGCCTGACAAGGATGCAGGAAGCTTGAGCAGTGCCAGTGGGTCATGTGACCAACTTCAAACCAAAGTTGAAGAATGCAGGGGGTTGTCGAGCAGGGCAGATGCACCTGGATGCTCCTGTGAAGATGCCAGCAATGCCTTCAGGCATGGCGCCTCCACTGGCCTTGCTCAGCACGTCCAGCATGACATGCTTGCTGGCGGGCACCACCCCCATCCAGGACATCATGTGCCGCACTATGGGCAGTGCCAGCAACAGCGATGCTCCAAAGGCATATGTCCTCTCTGGCATGCCACTGTCTACACAACTGGCCACAGTTATGCAAATTGCAGTGAATGCGTACACGCATGTAGAGGGCCTTGTGACAAGACAACGCAACCATATGCTAGGACAGGACCTTTGTCTTTGGTACTGCCCACCTGATGGGAACATGATATGAGCATCTGACGATTTCATTAATAATAACACACAAGCATGTGTGTGCCAGCATGCTTTCAGCTGCCTGGCATGTTCATGCTTTAGACCTCAAAGCACAGAACATGCACCAGCGGCTTACGTCTGCTCACGTTCATCCTTGGCGCTGCAGTGATGCACACTTTGCTCAGCAGCAAAAGTCGTGTGAACGCAACTGAACAGTATAAAGCACAGCCTAAGGCTTTTTACTACATGCCCTGATGTTGAGCAGTACCTTGACGCTTGTTGGCACCAACAGAGAGCCAGCTTCCCATGGGGAAGGAGCCATGAGGAAAATGAGTGTACAGGCAGTGCTTCTCAACAGAGCGATACGGCAGCGGGGGTGTAATGTAGCTATACTGAAAGTACCTGCAAAGTTGAAACTTTGGGAGGTCTGTTGCGTGAAGCCTGGGGTATTACATGCAACTGAGATATTGCTGTGCAGCAGTGCTATGTGCATCACCTGCGCCAACAATCCCATACACTGCTGTGTACAAAAGCTGGCCAGTAGGGGTGAGCTGGCCAAAAAGACATCGAAGCCAGCACCAAAAGTCCCGCCAACCCAAGTTTGCTCCCGTACACAGTCAAATACCACACACTGGCCATGGCAAAAAGCGGCCCCACGTATATCCACCTGGTCACAGTTGTGTTTCAAACACTAGCCAGCACCTTGCGATACTGATAAGTGCAGGACTAGTTACCCAAAGATGAGCAGCATAGTGAATACTGCCACAAATTCTTGCACTGGGGTGTTTGGCAAAGACAGATCTGCCGCCTGGCAAGCTTCTGGAAGAGCTGCTTGCACATTTTCCAGTGACTCAGCGGAAATTTCAGAAGTCTGATCACCCTCGACCATTGACCACTCCGACAGACTAGGTGCTGACATAAACGAGGGCCTGATCACAAAAGTCGATGTTGTTGTCAAAGCGTATCCTGACGGGACGTCTCGTACAAAATCTTCGGGGCTACGGACATACAAACAGACAGGCAAATAGGTCAAAATCAGAAATCAAGGAAACGACTAAAAAGTCGCCCGAGAGCGGAATAGCGAAAACAATCATACTCACGTGTGATGTCGCACGGCCGCTCCCGAGCCGCGTGCACGTTACCTGACGTATGACCGGACTCAGTTGGATGAAAGGTGGAGTGAGGCTGTGTGGAGGCAGGCTGGCTGGCCACGAGCGTCAAGCACCACATCATTCCTCAAACATGAGAGTTGTGAAATGGATATACCTGAAAGAAGCAAACAGAAATGGGTCTTGGACGGCTCTGGAAACGGGAAGGTAGTGTTGCACTCAGGCAAGAATAGGAAACGTCCAGGCACAGGCACAAGGCACACATCCGCTCGTGGCCAGCAGCAACTGCTGGAAGGTCTAGGAAGTTGTAGTCAGCCTGCAGAGGTCAAAAAGAAGCTGCATGAGTCATGACCGCCAGCTGGAATGTCAGATGCCTTTGAGCTGTCGATGTGATGTAATCGGCGAGCATACTTGCACATCGCCGACTTGGTCCGAGACTCCTGTATTCGTAATCTGGAAGCAACTGCGTATGAGTGCGACCCACATCCGCCCACAGATCCACGTTCACCTGCAGTGAATATTTTGAGTTACGCCGTTCAAACATAACAACGTCAGCGCGCGTTGGTCCTAGGCAGCCTTGCCAGCGTGCGCATTCATCAAACAGTGTGCATTGGCACTGAGCTTTGGCAGGCTCGTGAGAGCTCTCTCAACTACTCCAGGGTTCAGCCCTTGCTGTCGACCTGCTGGCCGGAACGATTGTCCCCGCTGTCTGACATATGTCACTTAGTCTCTAGACAGCTCAGCATGCACTTACGGCCTTGGCACACCGCCGTACTGGTGATGCTTGCCTCCTCACTCGAATGTAAGCCAGTCCAGCCCTGCTGTTGTTTTGATGACGTACCTGCAACTGGTTACTGGTTTGTTACTTTTGCTCAGCACTGTCACATCATTGCTGCAGGTCTGCAGTGTAGTAGCTTTGTACCTGAAGGCTATACCTATGTCAGACACATTTTTCAGACAGGCAATACAGCCAGCGTGCAGCAGGCACTTAGTTCAGCAGGCACTGTCACAACGCCATTCAGGTCTACTGGTTATGTTGCGCATCTAGACATTGCACACTTGAAGAGCAATCGTGGACATCAGCAGAGCTCTCTGGATAAAGACCACGATACATTGCTGACTACCCGTGAAGGGCAGGTCTACACCAGACCGTAAGTGCTGCGGCTTCAGCAATAATGGCTGATCTGCTGGGATTCACGCTTGACACTCATGGCTTTTCTGCAGGCTTGTGCTTCCAGCCAGTCTCAGGCAGAATCCAAACTCAGCTGCACAGAAGTTGCAAGCAGGTGCAAGTATGCAACAGCAGCCAGCTGGAACAGACAGGCGGTCATTGCTAGCAACCACTACCAGCGCATCAAGTCTGAATCCTACGCTTGAGTGTGATGGCTGTCCTGACACTGATACAAGGGTGCGGGTGAATGATACAACACAGTTCCCCTGGACAGCTGTTGGTATGGTCACACGTGATCAGCAGGGTGCAATCAGCAGGTCAGCTTGCCTCACTTATGTTGCCTTTGTAACAGATGTCTTGCCAAGAGCTTGCTATGTGCTGTCCAACTATTGACACATTTTGATTACCGCCGTTGTTGTGCTCGTGGCCTTTTTGCGATGAGGAAACAATGGAAAGTGTGTGCTTTTACTGACGGAAAATGATCATGTGCCTGCAGTGAGGTGGTTCAGTGCAGTGGCACTCTGATTGGGGAGCGGCATGTGCTGACAGCAGGGCACTGCGTTGTCAACACTGACAGTGGCGAGACCATCAGTGGCATGCAGTATTGGCCTGCCTTCAATGGCGATGATGAGCCATTTGATCCCATCACAGTCTCAGCCACACGAGTGCTATCCAGATTTGCCAATCAGACCACGGTGTCTACAGCATCATTGAACTATGACTTTGCCTTGTTGACCCTTAGCACAGCAGCACCGTCTGGAACAGCTGAGCTGGCCATTGCTGCTGGCACTGGAGAGCAGTATTATGACTTGACTACAGCAGGCTACCCAGGTACCCCTCCTGCTCTGCACAACTGTGCCGCACATGCACTGCAACTTGCTTCACTGTTTGGCTTTGGATTCTGTCTGCCATTTGCTGTTTGTCACGCTTGTTACTAAAGTTACTGTCCTCATTTGCATGATTTGCTTTGCATGGTTGTGCATGACAAGCTGCAGGGCAACTTAGTGCTGACCTTATACCTGCTTGTGGCACAGGAGACAAGGCTTCAGGCACCATGTGGACCACCAACTGCTCCAAGGTCCTTTTTGACTTTGATGGGTCTGACCTGGAGGTGGGTCTGCACCGCATTCACTCTTTTGCAGTCCTGTTTGCACTTTTAGTAAATCAGAGTAGCATCAGAAATGCTCCGAGCTTGTCACTTCTGTTTTACGCCAATTTTTGTTTCGACTTGTGGTCTCACTTGTGGTTTCCCCATGTGCTTCTGTAAGCGAGCTTGTGCATGATGTGTGCAGGGTTGTGGTGATGATTGTGACAATATGGTGCAGCATAGCTGCCTCACATATGAGGGGCAGTCAGGCTCTGGCATGTGGGCTCAGAACAACCTGACCATCCACTCCATTGTCACTGGAGCTGTGACTCTATCAGATGGCACCAACCTCAATGTGGGCATCCAGTTGAATGACTTTGTGTACAACACAATAGTGGGCTGGTACGATGAGGATGCAACAGAAGCTTTGCCTCTGACTCCAGCACCCCCCTCAAGTACGGCATCACACCATTCCTATAATGACAATGCAGACTCAGCCTCCTGGATCAGCAGTCATCTGTGGGTCACAATTGTACCAGCAGTGATTGCTGGTCTGATCGGACTATTTCTTTTGTGTTGTCTGATATCCTGCATTAGAAGGGGATGTGGCAGACGGCGAAAGGGGCCTGTAGTGCTGAATCAACAGTCCAGGATTCCACCCTACCGCACTGGTCCCCAAGGAACCTATGCTTCGCAATATGCACAGCATGCACAACATCCCCAGAATCAGTTCAGCGGCCCGCCTTCTGGTGCATCTGCCTTTGCTCAGAGCTTCTACGGCAATGGTGACCCCACTCAGGGGTCCACCAGGAGATAATAAGATTGACTGCCACGGACAAACACTGTTAGTGTTAGATTCGCTGTTTGATAGTCTGCTTGGTGGCTTGTGGCTGCTGCCAGACAGAACATGACAACAGAAGTTGTGCTGGAAACTGGATGACCTGTATTTTAGATAGTGCATCACAGATTCAGGTGTCGCTCTTTTGCTTCAATGAGCATTTACAACATGAACACATTGCGTTAGTGACTTTGACTGCTGTGCAAGTGTTCAAGCATCAACTGTTGGCTTAACCTTTCAGCTCTGTGTGCATGCAAAGTGCTTTTTTTGACATGATGGCCTTAGCCCTGCTGCAGTCATTGCTGTTGGTGATGCCCATTTACTGTTGGCAGCATTTCTATAGATGCTGCTGTTTCAAGAATTGACATAAATTGTTTGGCATTATAATGTTATCAACATGCATAAGCATCAGGGCAGTATGTTATCCACAGCATCTAAGCTCAGACCTTGGCAGAGCCACACAGGCAGGCTTCATTATTTTATAGGCTACAGCAGATAGCTTTCAAACGAGTTGTTTGCACTGAAACTTCACCAAACTTCACATGACTGTGTTCGCAACCCCAAACGCTGGAGACATGTGTCACACACGTCATCAAGGATCAATGTCAGCGCACAAGCTGTGGATGTATCATATGTTTGAGGTGCCCAGCAACAAGCTATCACAACCGTTATCATTTGCATATCATGCCAATGTGGACAAGAAAGCACAGCTTTGTTGCAACAGAGCAAGCAACCTTCACGAGGCTCACAAATTTTGCATCACACCAGATCTTGCTCTGACCTAGATACTGACCCACTGAGAGTAAATTGCTGCATGTGTGACCTCTGTTTACCAGTAACTCCTGCACACTCTGGCTGAATGTTGCTTTGGGGGGCATCAGTTGACTTCTGTTGACCTGCTGCCACTCTCTCGTTCGTGTCAAGGATCTGTGACCACCTCGACTTTGCATGACCCTATACACAAAGCAATCATACAATGTTTGAGCTGGGTCCCAGCTTGCTGGAACAGTCTGAAAATGCCACACATACTACGCAACAAGTGGCATGCATGCTTATGTTGCATGTGTCATATGTAACAATCAATCATTCTGTGCTTAGGAAGTGATTGTTCCAGCAAACTGCAGCAATGCCAATCTATAGCCACTGACAGCTGTAAGCACTGCATCAGGTGTCATCTGCTACCACACTTTGAGACCTTGAGCATCATATTTGCGGCTTTTCAGTCATGCATACCACGGCACGATGAAAGCATACCTGTCCATGTTTGGCTGGATTTGACACAGGTTGGGTGAGTGCTTGAAGCTGGTCTGGAGTGTACAACAGCTGAGTCATGCCTAGCTGCTGCACATGGTGAAGCAAGTGATGCTCCTGCAGCTTGACAGAATTGCACACAAAGGTGCAGAGAGGCAGCAGGCGCGCCGCCAGGTGAGTCTGCATGCCAGTCTCTCTTGCGAACTTGGCCACTTCGATCAAAGAACTGGTCAGCAAAACAGGCTTCAAGCTGACCCCAGTTTCAAGCTTCTGCTTCACCTACAACGCGGTTTTCAGTCTGAATGGCTGCAACACGTTGGTATCTGTGCAAACGCCAGTTGACTGGCTTTGACTGTTCATGCTAGAGTAGCAGCTGCATCCAGACAGAAATGTGCTACCCCTTGCAGCAATGCTTCTGTTTTGTGCAAAGGATGTTAGCTGCCAGAGAGGGTCAAAGCTTGATTCTGCTATTGGTGGTATCCAAAACAACGTGTGGACTGTGCACAATAGCAGGCAGAGGGACAGTGAGAGGGAACAACAACGGGACAGCAAGCACAGAAGCTAATGATTGGCGTGAGGGCTGACCTGTTGCAAGAAAAGCATGCAGAAGGGGTCCACAGCCTTCAGTACCTGTGCTATCTGGCACAACTCCTCATAGCAACTCACGACTGCTTCCACCTCAATCCTGTACACCACACACTTACCTTGATCCTGCTGAACATCATGTGTGTGCAGATTTTGGCAACAATGTCAATAGGTCCTACCAATATATTTTAACTTCAGGATTTTAGCTGATAATGTCAGTGTTGGTGGCCTACAGGGCTCTCATGCAGCATAGCAACTAAGCAAATGTTCTGCAGGAGAACTAGGGCGTGTACACTGCGATGAGGATGAGTAGAACTTGCACGTGACAGCAGCAGAAATGTCCACCTTTCTGCATTTGTGAGCTCCAAAGGAGGCAGTGCAAGGGATGGCTTCTCATCGCGCACCCGCAGCAACTCTTCTGCCTCTTCCACCAGACTTGATGGCTCAATGCCTGCATCAATCAAAATCATATCTACTCTGCTGCTTTGCTTGTGTTCAGCCAGTCAGTCTGTGCGCACAAGTGATGTATTGCAAGCTTTCTTGTTATGCACTATCAAAACTGACCATGTGCTAAACCTGATTGTAAGCGTCACCTTTTGCAATTTCATTGCTCCCACACTGATGTGAATCTGCCATACAGCTTGCAAGCCTTATACAGGCTGACACTGAAAATGAAACATACAGACTCAGATCACAGCACAGGATCTGCACTCGTGCAATCAACAGCTTCCCTCACATCTATTGGACCCACTGGTGTACTGGCGCTGTGTATGCTGGCTTGGCATGACTACCTTTGATGCAATAGGCAGGTCTGTGGCCATTGGTGATAGCCAGGTCTTTAAGCAGCAGGTGTGAGCAGGCAGCAGGCAAGCGCGGGTGCTGGTGCAGCTTGTCACGCCGCTGGGCCCGCTCCCACAGAATGGCCTGCGTCTCATGCCGTTGCTGCTGCCGCCCTGCCAGCCAGGCACACTGCCATCTGCACCATGTCAGCTTTGGATCACAACTTACGCTGCTTCCTCAGGAACTGCTGAGCTTGATGTCTGATTGGCAGGCTGACAATGAGTCAAGACATGCTAGGTGCTGCATGACTGCATGCCTGTTCAATGCTGCCTGAGACAGGATGGGTTGATATGCATGTCAGGCAGTGGTACCTGGAGGTCAACACAACTGAAAGACTCAGGCTGAAGCAAATGGTGAGGCTGAAGCTCACCTCAGGGCAGGAGTACTTTTGCCTGCTGCCTGGCGCGGCCTGCTGACCAAGTCTGTGAAAGCTGGAGCAGTTGCTGCAGCATGGGCGTCAATAAAGCCACTGCCTTGTCTGCTGTTGCCCTTATGTAGTCTCACAGTCTTCCGCAGGACGGCCGATGACATATCATACTGTTTCAGACAGCTGCGACTGCTGACAGACTTGGGGAAACCTCCCTGTAGCAGGGCATCTGGCAGTGCTGCAGATGCCACAATGTGGCTGGTCACTCTGGAGGTGTCTCGTGACCGTGCTGTCATGCTGACTGACGCCTTTCGTGGCAATGGCCGGCCAGTCTGGGAAGAAATCTCTGGTGCCTGACTGCCTAAATTTGCTGCAAGGCTGGCTGTCCTGAACCTGCTGTTGATCGTGGCAGGCACGGTGGGGCCAGGGCTGCCGCTTTCTGTACTTCTGGATGGCTGTGGCTTGACTTGATCTGCTGCACTGGAATAATTGGGCTGGCTGTATGGCTGACAGGATGATGACCTGGTCATGTGAAGCGTGGGATACTGACCCTCTACAGGCAAAAACAGCAGATTTGGAGTGTGTCATGCAGGCCAAGTGATGTGCAGGTCATCAGGACCGGCACAATGCGTGTACCACATAGAGCATAAGCAGATTCACGTCAAGCATGATGTAAGACCACAGGTGATGAGCATGCAAGTAGGGGTGTCATCGTGCCCACCTGTGGGGCTGGTGCTAGCTGCCCCAGGGGGTGACCCCTCACCCCAGTCTAGCGGGGAAGGTGCCCTATCTGGTAGTCCTGGAGAACACCAACCACTGGCTCTGCTGTGACACCTTGAGTACCTTTCATGGGACAGCTGCAGGGCTGACTGTGGAAATCTGCAAGCACTGCTCAGTGTGAAGAATAGCCATGTTGGTCTACTACTTGTGTGCTGTCGGTGTAAGAGCTGACATGCTGTGTAAGAGCAAAATTGTATAATGTAATGCACCAGAACAGAGCAGTTGTAATGCGAGGGTCGAAGTCCTACTTAGTAGCAGCTACATAAAGAAAACCTGATTGCCTGTGAGAACTCACACAGTCATTCAGTGTTTCAAAATTGCAGTGTAGCAAAGTGCTGAAGCAACATTACCAGGCTTCCAAGTGGTCAGCTCTTGTCAGGCAGACTGGCTGTTTCTTGATGAGCAGAGCTTGCAGGTGTGGCTCTAGTGATGCCAGCCACTCATCATCAGGATTGTTTGTTGCAGGTGAGACCTGCTGGTGATGGTCACGGCGAGACTTGTCTGTTCTTACCCAGCTTGGGGCAACACTGCTGAGGCGCTCTTGTCGGTGCTTTCTGGCAGCAGCGTGCTGCTCCTCTGCAGTAGCCTGCTGCTGCTGTGCAGCCAATGCTCTATATGAGCACACCAACTGCTGGTTACCATCATCAGAGGCGTGTTATGACAGAGTGCAGGTTGCACTCTACATTGGCGCCCCAGGCAACACAGCACAGTATGGGGCAAGCAAGAGCTGACGAAGCAAGTTGTGCTTGAAGCTTACTTGACAGCACGTGCAGCCTCTGCTTGGTCTCGATGCAGGCCTGGCAGCTTCACTTCCAGCTGCTGTATTTCCCCTAGACTGGCATATGGCTTGCCGCTCACAGGACACCATACGCCTATTTGAGGTCGCTGTTGCCGGTTAGCAGCTTCCTCGACGGATAGGCTGAACCTCAGGCGACCATCTGATCTCGCCTGACGGCCTGAAGCAGGTCTTGAGGCTACGTTACCTGACCCCTGCCGGCTGTCATACTCTTTGTAGACAGTGTTTTGCTTGAGGCACTGCAAGTCATGTTTGCTCTGTACAACAGCCGCGACAACGGCATTCTGTTCATTGCACAAGGATCGCTGGTGCACAGGGACTCGGTGAAAGTCCACTTCCAGTGGGAACTGGTTTAGGACTTGTGCCTGCATGACTCACTAGTTGCACAAGCCGCGAAACATCAGATACCGCTGACCTCTATGCCTACGCATACACATGGTCCAGAGGTCAGCGGCATCGTCCAGATTCGCGACAGCCTAAAATACATACTGCGCCTCAGTAGGGCCCGTTTCAAATGTGCACAATACTCCATCAGGACGCTTTAGTCATCTGACTAATGAAGACGAACGAGCTTTATCTGGATTGACACATGCACGCTGACATGCACGCAGACATACACGCTGGTGCTGCGGCAATCGGCACATAGCCTACATTCTTTGTCTCAGACCGACAAGCGGGCAGAAACCTTGTGTTTTTGCTAACCGAATTGGCTCGGTGACCTAACGCCCGTTTCCAGACAGGTTTCGTTACAGACACTGGTGACGTCGACCGCGGCGCCCCGTCCAAACTGTCGCCTTTCGCGTCATCAATCAGCTTGATATAGGAACCTTCCATTACCGAATTGGGAGCAGAATAAGCGCAGCTGGCATACGCACTGTGCAGCTGTTGAGGAATATGGGCAAACTGAAATGTGCATCGCCAGTGCCATCTGATATCAACATCGCTCAGGCAGCGACTCCGGTTCATATATCTGAGATTGCGCAAGCTGTTGGTCTCGGTCCGGACGAATACGATCTGTACGGCACAACCAAGGCCAAGGTGCTTAGTCACGGCTGTTTTAGCATGCACTAAGTGTAGTCCAGCTTGCATATTGTACCGATGGGATTTCAAGCACCTGTCTGTGCGTGACTGTATGCAGGTCAAGCTCAATGTCATTCAAAAGCATGCCAGTGCCCCAGATGGCAATTATGGTAGGCAGCTGCTGTGAAGTGTGCCTTGCACTGAGAGAATGCCAGCTGCAGTGTCCACACAATCCAGGCAATCATCACGATCATCCACTTGTTGTTTCCGCAGCATCATTTGCAGCAAAGTGCCCAAATGCATGCAGTTGTGGTTGCTGGAATGACACCTACACCTTTGGGGGAGGGCAAAAGCACCACCACAGTAGGGTTGTGCCAGGCCCTAGGTGCCCATCTGGGCCGCAAGGTGATGACATGTGTAAGGCAACCTTCTCAGGGCCCCACTTTTGGTATCAAGGGTGGGGCAGCTGGTGGTGGCTACAGCCAGGTACTCACTCCATGTTGACAATTCCTTCAAAGCATCAGCAGGTCAAAACAATTGGGATTTCCATTTGTGACACCAGTCAGCCATCATTGTGGCACAGGTGTCTGTTGTGCTGTACTGCATGTCCTGATGTTCTTCCACACACCTTATCTTCACAGATAAGGTGTGTGTCTGCCATGTGGCTTTGTGATGCATCTTGAGGCTACCTGTGTGGGTTGTGGGTGGGATGACCACAGGTGCCTCACCAACTTGCATCGTCAATCCTGCTCCATCAACCTTCCTGCTATGGCAGAGCACAAGGGCATACCAATGTTGTTCAAGTGTATACCATGCATAGGCTGAAGGTCCAGCTTCCTTGACCAAAAGTTCAGTCCAACTAGGTGTGTTGACTGCTCATCTATGTGATGGGATGCAGGTCATTCCCATGGAGGAATTCAACCTGCATATGACAGGTGACATCCATGCCATCACAGCAGCCAACAACCTGCTGGCAGCTGCCATTGATGTGCGCATGTTCCATGAGAACACACAAAGTGACACAGCCCTCTTCAACCGGCTGTGCCCGTCCAACAAGGCAGGCAAGCGCAACTTTGCCCCTGTCATGCTGAAGCGCCTCAAGAACTTAGGCATTGACAAGGATGACCCTGACAGCCTGACAACAGAGGAGAAAGCACGGTACTGCCTAGCTACAAGCATGTGACTGCCTCAGAAGTGTTTTGTGACTTGCCTGCATGCTCTACAGTGTACACCTCATCACTTTCCAGGGCCTAACACTGTCAGCCTGTCACACGCATCTGCATAGCTTGCAACACGCACCTTTTCCAGCTTTGCTTTGGTCTCACCTCCTGCGGTGTTTACCTCAGACCTTGTCACTCACCATTGCCATTCACCATTGCTATTCACCGTTGCCATTCACCATTGGTTGCTATTCTAAGCTCCACACTGTTCATTCACTGTCGAAGCAAAGCTACTTGCTGATGTAAATGCCTTACTGAAGGTTCGCGCGTGTGGACATTGACCCCAGCACCATCACCTGGAAGAGAGTCATGGATGTCAACGACCGCTTCTTGCGACAGATCACCGTTGGGCAAGCGCCCACAGAGAAAGGCATGACGAGAGAGACAGGCTTTGACATCGCTGTGGCCTCTGAAATCATGGCAGTGCTAGCTCTCACCACAGACCTAGCTGACATGCGATCACGTCTGGGGAACATGGTTGTGGCCAACTCAAAGCAAGGCAAGCCACAATCTCATTGACTTGGCCTCAGACAAAATGCAGCTATCAGATGATGGCTGGTCATGTGTTATGAGATGATGAAATGCATGCCTGTTCTCATAAAGGATTCTGCCACATACTTGATCTGCCTAAGACTGTCTTGCTCTTGTGCGCGCAAGTAGCTGCAGCAAGTTGCATCCCGCACAGCCCTGCCTTGCAATCATGACATTAAAATTGTGCATAACAACTACGCAATAGCAGGCCCATATCATATCCAGTGTTTCTGCATTGCCATTTTGCTTCTCAGGAAGCTAAAATCAGCAGAAACATGCATTGATGTGCAGGCGCTCCAGTGACAGCTGATGACTTGGGAGTGGGGGGTGCTCTGACAGTGCTGATGAAGGATGCCATAGAGCCCACCCTGATGCAGACCCTGGAGGAGACCCCCGTCCTGGTGCATGCTGGCCCCTTCGCAAACATTGCCCCGGGGAACTCCTCCATCATTGCTGACAGAATTGGTTTGAAGCTAGTGGGCAAAGATGGCTTTGTTGTCACAGAGGTAACCTACTCACACATGTGATGCCCAGTATCAATGCAAAGAAGGGTCTAGCCATTTGCCACTTGCAGTAGCATGGCAGAAGCTGCATAGCATTGATTCACCAGGGTCACATGCTCTGTTGCATCTGCCTGCAAGTTGTAAGTGCCTAAATGTCTGTTTGCTAACAGTCACACTTCTGTATCTCACAGTCGCCAATGTTGCATACCAATGCTTGTCTACCTTCATGCAGGCAGGTTTTGGAGCTGACATTGGGCTAGAGAAGTTCATGAACATCAAGTGCAGATACAGCGGCCTCAAGCCTAGCTGTGCTGTCATTGTGGCCACAGGTATGCTGCCCTCTTCATGCTGCTGCTCAGAATGATGACCTATTCAGCACCTCTGTTCGTCTTGTTTGTCACATGTCATGCACAGTATGTCATATGCTCTGCTGCTCTGTGCATCAATGCTCCAGACTGCTGGCTTGTGGTAGCAGTAGACCACGTAGAGCAGAACGGCCAGGTTCCTGCACTCAGTAGTGTGTCCTGGCGTGCGTCCAGTCGCTGCCATCAGCTTCACTACACAAGATGACTACCACTGCTGCACCGCGTGCTCACTTGTGCTGGGTTGTGATGTAGTTCGTGCATTGAAGATGCATGGAGGCGGCCCCACAGTGACAGCAGGGCGGCCTCTGGACCATGCCTACACCAATGAGGACACTGCCCTGGTCAAGGCAGGCTGCTGCAACCTAGCCAGGCATGTAGCCAACACGCGCAAGTATGGGGTGCCAGTTGTGGTGGCAATCAATAAGTTCGCCACTGACGCCGATGCTGAGCTGGCAGTGGTTAGGGAAGCTGCACTGGAAGCTGGTAAGTCACACACAGCTTGTTGTTGAGCACTTTCTGTGACAGGACTGAAGACTGATAAAGACTCTGGTCGATGTTCAGTCTCTGCAATTCTGAGGACCCTTTGCATGCGGCAGCAACTGGGCAAATGTGTCCTGCTTCCCATATATGCTGAGCTTGACCAGACACTGTTCCATTAGGGCCCTGTGCTAGAAGGGCACTTGCTAGCTTGTGATCGGCTGTTAGTCTTCGATCTGCTGAGTATTGTTAACTAACAGTTGTCAAGGGTTTGAGTAACGTCTTGGTTGCAGGGGCTGTGGATGCGGTGGTGTGTGAGCATCACGCATATGGAGGAGCTGGGGCTGCCAAGCTGGGTGAAGCAGTCATCTCTGCCTGCAAACAACAAGTGGACTTCAAGTTCTTGTATGACCTCAAGCAGACCATCAAGGTACACTGCCTACAATGGGCATGTCACAGCAGCAATGCATCAGCAGGAGTGCATGCAACACTAGACTCCATGGGTGACATGCTGCAGAAAGAAAAGAAAACAAAAGACTACGCTTTTCGGCGTCAGTCCAATGAGAAGCCACGTATCATACTGGGCTGCCCAAGGACATGATGCAAGTAAAAGGCCCAACACATGATGAAACACTTTGCTGAACTGCAGGCAAAGATTGAGTCCATTGCCAAAGATGTGTATGGCGCAGCAAGTGTGGAGTACCTGGCTCAAGCAGAGAAGCAAATAGAGCTGTACACCAAAATGGGTTTTGATGGTTTGCCCATCTGTATGGCAAAGACCCAGTACTCCTTCAGCGCAGATGCATCAGCAAAGGGGGCACCCTCTGGCTTTGTTTTGCCCATAAGAGATGTGCGAGCTTCAGTGGGAGCAGGCTTCTTATATCCTCTTGTAGGAGACATGATGATGATGCCAGGCCTCCCCACAAGACCCGGGTAAGCCTCCATGCATCAACCATATCTGGCAGTCACCACAAATTGTTGTAATACAAGGGTTGCAATCATATTCAAAGTGACCTGCTCAGCAGACCAATGGACGAATTGCAATTTTGACATTACTGTGTCATCTAGAGTGTACATTTGGCATCAGAACTTGTACCAGCTGAAAATGTGCAGGTCTGGTTCTCAGCTGTGTTTGTTTTTCTGCAGGTTTTTTGAGATTGACATTGACAGCAATGGCCACATTGTGGGATTGTCTTAAACGATACGTCATCCAGCCCTCAAGTTTGTAATGGCAGATATCAATGTTGTGCAATGACAGCACGAAGACCCAATGACTGATGTACAGCTTACACAATGGATGAGACACAGTGTCCTTTAGACATTGTCAGTGACAATTTGTCGCTCACTTGGCCAGTTGCGTGCTTATTGAGATCCAGAACAAGGGCCATTCGCTGCATGGGCAGATCATGGTCGTGTCCGAATCAGCTGTGTTCTTGGAGCTTATACCAAAGCAGCAACTGCAGAAGTGTGCAATGAACCTCCAGAGTGAAAGTAAATACAGTAAGCAGCAATAAATAAATCCTGAAGAGACGCAGGAGCTGGGACAAACAATAAGCTATTCTACACAATCTGTGTGGGTAGCCCTGAGCAGTGTACAGATTGAAGCTGCCTGATACATTTAAGGTATCAGATTACCTGCACATTTGATCTGATCTAATGTACATGGAAACATACCCCCTGCAATCTTTATGCTGCCAGAAGGATATTTTGTAGCTCATGGCCTGAAACTGCACCAGGCTAAAGCTTTGCAGCTGCCAGTGGCTTGTATGGAGAAGCTTGCATGGTGAGCCCATCAAGCTGGTACATGATCTGGTGATTCTCTTGCACCAGGTAATCCTCAATGGCTGCTGACACCCTGCCATCTCTGATATAGTGTGAAGAGTAGGTTAGGCTAGGCAAATAGCCTCGCTGAATCTTATGCTCCCCTTGAGCACCCGCCTCCACACGAGAAAGACCTCGCTCTATGGCAGCCTCTATGGCCTGCATCAAACAGGTATATCCTCCTGAAGCCCACTTGCATCATTGTTGTGCTGACACACAAACAAGCAGCGCAACATGCCTGCAGGGGGGCAGCCTGGTCTGCAAACCCGCACCAACATTCTTGCAGCAGTGATAAACAAGTAAGTGAAACAAGGTGCTGAATACAGAGTCACAGCCCACTCTGCCCATGCTTGGCTGTGAGTTGCATGAATGGGCTGCTTACCTGGTAGTAGCACAGTTCAAAGTGGAGGTTCTTGATGGCAGTGCCATACATGCAGCCCCAGTTGCGGCCGAAGAGAGCATGTGACCCAATGAGGTTGAGGGCTCCTGCAACAGGCTTGCCACTGGCTGAGTCTTCTGCCATCACCAGCAGCACCTTCTCAGGCATTGCTTGCCCCAGGCAGTGAAAGAAGTCATGTGTCAGATATGCCTGGCCCCACTTGCGATCTGCAAGACAGGCCAGTGCATGTTAAGTACGCTGCAGAGTGCATTGGCTATCAATCACACTGAAATGCGTGAGGACTCTGGTAGGTGCTCGCTGCAAGTTGAAATACTTCACACCATCACATTGGGAATTTTATGCAGCGCTCCAATCACCTGTGGTGTTGATGTAGCCCTGGTAGAAGGCCTCCCAGTGATGTGGCTTGATGTCATCCCCACTCAGCTTCCTCACTGTCAAGCCAGCATTGGCAACACTCTTGCGCTCCTGCAACAAGAAACCCAGGTTCAGTACTATTGCTGCTGTTGACACATGCAATAGTGACCGTCAGAAGTGCATGCATTCTTTGCAGTGCAGCCAGCTCTTGTGTTTCAGGTCACCATGGTAGCAGTGTATACAAGGCGCTTCAATCTGATGAAGCTTCAGACATAACATGCTTGGATGCAGGAGCCAAAGGCAAGATCACAGTACCTGACGGATGTTTTTTCGTTTGCTCTGCTTCAAGTCTGCTAGGAAGTCCTCAAAGGTGGTATAACCTCTGTTCTCCCAGTGATACTGAATGCCACTGCGCTGCAAGTACCCAACCTCTGCCAGAGCGTTGGACTCCTCTGCAGTGTTGAATGTCAGATGCAGGCTGGACACAGCAAACTGATCTGCAGAGAATCAGCAAGCCCAGTTGAGTCAGCCTACTTTTCAACACATTGTTTTTAGCCTGTAGCAGTGTCAGACGCAGAGCAGGTCGCCATGGCAGGGCAAGGAGCAGTGGGTAACATGATGCAATGAGGGCTGTGTGGTGTTGTCACAGTGTTGTCATACCTGTCAGTTCAAGCAAGCCCTTGGCCAGGGCCTTTGTGACTGCAGCAGCATTTGGGCCTGGCTTCACCAGAAGTCTGTTGCCAGTGACAGGTGTAAAGGGTACACAGGACTGCAGCTTGGGGTAGTATGGCAGACCGCATCGCATGTGCGTGGATGCCCAACTGTGATCAAACACATATTCGCCATATGAATGTGTTTTCAGGTATAATGGAACACATCCCATGAGCTCTGAAGTGGTATCATCATACAAAAGTACATGCTGAGGTATCCAGCCTTGACGCTTGACCTGCAAAGGACATTTGTTGGCAATGCAATGCTGGATGGGAGCATTGGCTTGAAATCGGCAAAGATGCCCGCTCACTGCCGAGCCACTTTCTTCAAGGGCATTGAGGAAAGACCACAACAGGAAAGGATTCATCTCGCCACTCCCAGTTGCGCATGCATCCCAGGCTGATTGTTTGACCTGTTGGACATGTTTTCAGCACCTTGATAGTGAGAGCAGGTCTATGAGGTATGCAGATTTGAGCCAAGTATGCTGAAGCCTGTACCTCACTGATGGACGTTGCAACTTGCAACCTGAGTACTATCTGGGTTCCAGCTGCTGCTGAGGGTTGCTGGCTCAATTCCTGCTGTTCTCGCAGGGCCCCTGTGCTCTGCACAACATTCCGTTGACTCGACACCATACCACAGCACACACACAGACATGTCCATAACCAGCTGAAGTCCGCCTTACCTCGGCGATGCATCGACACAATACAGAACTGAGTGGTCGCAATGATCCAGTGCGCTGCGGGGCCAAACTTGTCTGTTATGAACAAATTGCTGTACGTCCGTGACGTCCACGAAGTGATCAGCTCACTCACCTGTGACGCAGCTCGTGAACGTCGTTGGGGCAGCCGGCTTTTGCCAACAGCAGATCCCCACACTAAGCGAATATGGGCCGACGCGCAAGAAGGCAAAACCGCGGGTTGCATTTGGCCAGCTGACCTATAATGCGAGGCTTTTCAAGATTGTCGTAAACCGCAGCGCATGCTCGACTGAAGTCGGAACGTCAAACGTGCAAGCTCTGGGACTGTAATAGCAAAGTACAAGGTCTGTGTGGCAGTGTCGCGTCGACCTTCTTAGAGCATGCATGCGCGCTTGCGAAAAAGCCTGAGCTGGTGCTTGTTTAGGCAATCAGCATTTAGTAAACTGAAAGTAAACAATTTTGACCCATTTGACCCAGTTTGTAAATGGAAGAGCAACTCAGGGCCACATTGGTCGCAGAATTGCGCAAAATTGATTGCGATCGGTTCGTACCGTTACCCGCGCAGGAGCTAAAGTCCTGAGTGTCATTGGAGGGAAAATCCCAACTCCAGTGATCAGCACTGCTGCTCAGATGTTGCAGCTGTTGCCAGGATACCGCTGCAATTGCTGAACTTTAGTGACCCGGCAAGATCACGCGATGAAAAGCGCGGTCAAGCTTTCAGCGTCCGATACCTTGGCCCCTGCTGAGCAAGATGAACTAGAATATTTGTCCAGCGCAACTCTGACAAAAAGGAAAGACTTCATAGACAGGGAGGAGGAAGCGAGAAACGCTCCAAATCGTGTATTGTACTACAGACGAAATGCAGACAATGACAGGCTAATTCAAGTCTGTACTGACAAGCTGCAGCACAATCCACAAAATGTGCGTGCCCTGCTTATCCGAGCTGCGTCCTATGTCAAGAAAGGTAAAAGCTTCATGTTCTGGCATTTCTGTGCATGTGCATGCACATCAGCTCATGACTGTTGCAGGCTCAGTGTGTCATCTTTGCCTGTACCTTGTTCATGTTGTATTCTCAGGCGAGTTGGATGCGTCTGTCAGTGATTATTCCACAGTCCTGCAAATAGAAACAGAGCATGTGGAAGCCACATTCCACAGAGGCACTGTGTATGAAAAGCTTGGCAAACTTGATGAGGCAATTCAGGATTTCAGCAAGGTACTTAGTTTGGAGCCTGACCATGTCAAAGCATCCTATGCCAGGGGTACCTGCAGGAATCTGAAAGGAGATTTTGCACCTGCAATTGGTAAGGACTCTCATACTATGAAAGCAGCTTGTATCAAAGGAGAAGACATGGACAACAGTGGCTGTTTGTGCCGAAACACTGTACAGCCATTCTTCCGCGTCACAAAAGCCCGTCAAGCTGATACAACTTGCCTAGATGTTGCACTTGTTTCTTGTATGTTCCATGCATTACACAGAACTTAGCCGCAACACTGAAGACCTGTGCATGCATCTTACAGAGGACTATGCCAAAGCTCTGGAAAAGGACAAGCAGGCAGCAAAACCCCGCCGCAAAAGCCATGTTCAGTCGAGCTCAGATAGCAGCAGGCGAGGTGGCGTCAGCAACAGCTTGTCACCTGAGACTGGCCTCACCCCATCTGCGCGCACAGCTCCTACGGCAGCGTATCAGCCCTACCTAGACGGGGCCCACCTCAACTCACGCCCAGGCACCCCAGCAGAAGCTTCCCCAAGCTTTGTTCTGCAGTCAGGTAATGTTTTATCACTTATCTTTTTGCTCATACAGTGTTCCATCAATGAAGCATCTGCCAACCTTGTAGGGAGCTTGGGAGAGTTTAGTCCCCAGGAAGAGGCCTCACCCAGCTTCCAAGGTGACAACTTGGCAGGTCATATTTTCCCTGAGTCTCACCGCTCCAATCTCCATACAGGCACCAGCACAGCTGACAGTGGGCAGCATGTAGACAACAGCAGCAGCCAATCGCTAGCCATGTCACAGTTGATGCGCCCAAAGAGCCATCCTATACGTGTCACTGGAGAGGACATTGAGCACAGTCTGAGCGAGCTGGACTTGAGCATGTTCTCGCCGTCAGGTGAAGACACAGCAGCTGCCTCTCGCCAAGCCTCTCAGTCCAGCATGCTCAATGCTCAACTGCCTTACCCCCAGCATCAGCAGCCAGCAGTCACCAAGAGGCCTAGCAGAAACCCCAGTTTCTCCTCTGCAGCACCTGGCAAGGCAGGCAAAGCTGGTCAGCATAGGAGAAGCAGCAGCGGGGAGGAGCAGCCAGCAACATCACACTTCAAGCTGTCTGCTAAGCAGCTGCATGGGCGAGCTGTTGTGCAAGAGCCGCCGCTGTCCACTCGCTCCAGCTACAGAATGGACTGGGAGAATGAGCCACAGAACAGTGCTCGCTCATATGGCCAAACAGGTGCATATAACTGCAATTTCAGGCTGAAAAGCAGCATGCAGGCTCTGCTTCAAATACGTCATAGCTCTGAAGCCATGACAAGCAGCCAAATCCCAAGCTGATTTTCACCACTTTTGATACTTTGCTGCATATCAGCTTTAGGATGTGACCGTGGAGAAGGCACTCTTATTGTGTGGAGCATACCACACATCATGATTAAGATCATGAGTTTGCAGGCAAGATCAGCGCATCAAGCAATATGTAATGTGTGCGCAGACATGAGCAGAGGGCACAGCTTGCAGGCTGGGGACAGCTTGGCCATGCCTGTGGAACCTCTCTCGCCCACCAGGCAGGTGTGCAACCCTTGCTTGTTGCCAGCTGACTAATGCTATGCTGCACTGAGGCTGTTGATACATGTTGTCTGACCCTGAGATCATATATGTATGTGCTGTGTAGATGCAACATGGGTACATACGGTGGGCATGTGCCATGTCTGTGAGTATGTGCGACATTGACCAGTACATTGTGTAAAGCAGGAAGTACAGAGTATGAGAATGCTAAACTACATTGCATGTCAAAGTCATGATTTACATCATCTTGGTACAAAAAAGCTTGCAGTCTAGTCTGGAACAAACAAGTAATGGCTCTTTTGGCTAGGACTGTTAAGTGTGTGGTTTCTGTACCTGAAACGGGTTACCTAGGTGACAAGGATGTGTGATTTGTCTGGCAATATTAGAATGAAATGGAGTTCCTATGGACGTTGCTGCAACAGGCAGGTTTGGACTAATTTTTGGCACCACCTGTTTTTGGTGTACTTTAAGGATAATCTTGGGAAACGGCGTCTGAACAGTCAACTACAATTGGGTACAGTATGCTAGCGTATGTAACAACCCTATGCTACGCTGCTTGGCAGGGCACAATGCACTATGCTTGCAGTCAAGATTGTGCCACACATTCAATGCCAAGCTTCAATTCATACCAGAGACCTTGCACAGCATGCAGTAGTCTTTTGAACATGGATTCAGCACAGCTGGTAGACCTCGCAACTGTTGGCATGTTGCCTGTTTGTGACACGACTCAGTGTGAGTGTGAGTGGGTGTGGTGGTGAGTGTGTGGGGGGTGTGCAGGGGGCGCGGCGCAGTGGCAGGGAAGGGCCGGCCTCAGCCTCTCAGCGGGCACGCCTAGCTGATAAGCACCATGGCCAGGGCTACAGCTTCCGCAAGCAGGGCAACTTTGCTGCTGCCATTGAGGAGTACAGCCAGGCCATTGCTCTTGAGCCTCAGCACTTCAAAGCCCTCTTCAACAGGGGCTTCTCATGGGACAAGGTATCTGCATGCGCCAAGCTAGCACTCCAGCTTACACCCCTGATACCTTTCATTGTCATTTTTGCTGCTTACCTCAGCTGCGGTGTCATGCACTGTCTCATGACAGTGTTGCTGCTGCCTGTGGTCAGCACATGTGTCATGACAGCAGGCCCACAGCTGCAAGGTAGGACATTGACACGTTTGCTGAGGCAGTGTTGATGGCAATACAGGTAGGAGAGTATGAGCGTGCTGTGGAGGACTACACGCAGGCCCTGCAAGTGGACCCTCAGAACAGCTATGCCTACTACAACAGAGGCATCACCCGGGACCGCAGTGGGGACTATGAGGGCGCCATCACCGACTTCTCTCATGCCATCACGCTGGACCCGGCCAATGCTGACTTCTTCCACAACAGGGGCTTCTCCCTCAGGAAGATGGTCAGTGCCGCCTGCATGCACCTTGCTTGGCAACGCTACATGCTACAGCAGCCGTGTTGATTCTGAAAGCAGTCTCAGCTGAAACAGTCCACGAGGCGTATACACAACACTCTCTTGTTGTCTTGGCAGTGCTGTTGCATGTTTTTGCTTGTCAAATACATTTTTGCTTGTCAAGTACGACTTGCACTACACGCTGCACTGAATGGCATACAGCACAGGTGCAGAGGGAGGTTGCATGCCCGTTGCTGCAGGTCCAACAATTATTGCTGTGTTGTACAGGGTCGATTTGAGGAAGCCCTCCGGGACTACAGCGCTGCCATTCAGTTGAATCCGCGCCATTGCCGAGCTTTCTACAACCGAGCGTTCTCCAATGACCGCCTGCGCCGCTATGATGCAGCAGTGGCTGACTACACCCGGGCCTTGGACATACAGCCTGGCAATGCCACCGCATACCATAATCGCGCTTCACTGTTTGAACGCTTGGGCAGGTCAGCTTTTGCACTTGAACTGGACATATGCACATGCTGCTGGACAATTAGCCTTCAGTAACCACCATGCAATGAGTGCAAAAGTAGAGGCTGGCATGAATCAGAAGCAACGTCAAACCTTGTATTGCTATGTCTGCATGCACATGTGCTCTACAGCTCATTCTGACATACAGCTGCTGATGTGTGTCTACCATGACCAAAAGTCTCTGGATCTGCTACAATACACACAGCTTGGCTTATTTAACTAGCAAGGGCTCTCATGTCATATCTGGACTTTTTTGAGAGTTGTGTTTTTGACATGGTATATTGTGCATGCCAGGGCTGCCAGACACTGTCAGTTGCAGCAGACAATCACACTTGACTCTGGTTGCAGGCTGCAGGAGGCCTTGGCAGACTTTGAGCAGGCTCTGACGATAGAGCCCAAGAATGCTCTGTCACACAATGCCAGAGGGCTGCTGCTGGAGAAGATGGGGCGACCTGACGCTGCCCTGGCTGACTTTGAGAGGGCAGTGCAGCTGGATGGGGCTGCCAACGTGGACTTCCTGCGCAACAGAGGCCTGTGCTTCCGGGCACGCCGAGAGTACAACAAAGCTGTAGAAGATTTTGACAGGTACGCACAGAGACCAAGTGAGCCTCTGCCACTGTGGCAACCAAGAACAGAACTCTCCAACAGCCAAACATTTTGCAGTGATGATTTTGCAGCATGCTACCCGTCCGATTGTGATCATCAGGCATTCTAAATGCAGAAGCGCCATCCCTGCAGAGCACATTGTTCCTGCCTGTGCCAACTTGCAAGCACCAGTCAAGTGTGGATGCAGCTGATGATGGTGTTGCAGGGTACTGCAGCGCTGTCCAGCAGATCTAGCAGCTCTCAGTAACAGAGGGTATGCCTTCCGCAAGCTGGGCAAGTTTGCTGCAGCCAGTGAGGACTACACAGCAGCCCTGAAGCAGAGCCCTGGCACTGTACGCTTGTACAACAACCGTGGCTACTGCTTAGCTAAGCTGGGCAAGTACAAATCTGCCATCCAGGACTACCAGCAAGTCATCCAGTTGGACCCGGCCAATGCTCATGCATATCACAACAGGTGTGCTTCCTTGCATGCTGTTGCCCCTTGTCACTAAACAAGAGCCAACTGCTGACACTGTTACGTCATGTGCAGGGGCATCTCTTTTGACAAGCTTGGGCAGTTTGAGGAGGTAAGGTCTCCTGCTAAATCTCTGTTCTTACAGCACAATCCGTACTGTTAAACACAAACTACTGCTGTCACAAGGCTGGCAGACCTGCACCACAAATGCACCCTCTATGATCTGCAGGCAGTAGCAGATTTCACTACAGTCTTGAAGCTTGACCCAACCAATGTAAATGCCTACTTCAACAGAGGCAGCGCATATGACAGTTTAGGAGAGTATGAGAAGGCTGTGGCAGATTATACGCATGCCCTGGACCTGGACAGCTCTTCAGCTGATCCTGAACAGTCCACAGGTAAAAGATATATCAACACCATTTGTGCTGTGGTGCCTTGTACTGCCCAGCCTGGACAGTATTGACACAATCGTGCTGTTGATGCCAATGCAGATGAGCTGAATTTGATACTATGTGCAGGCAGCCTGAGCATGAAACAGCAGGGGAGACTTCAGTCTGTGCCGCCCAGCCCCGTTCGCCATGCACCCCATTGAGTTGTATTGACAGTAATCTAGACAGACACCGGTCAAAGCTTAAGAACAAGTGCTGCAGGATGACAGTATGCTTATGCAAGGTTTGCTTGTGTCAACGTATGCAGAGGCTGCTGATGCAGTCATAGATGTTTTGTGTTGCTTTGTACACTGGTGGGTTTTTAAGCATGTCATAGTAGTGCAAAGACAACTGAACTCTTGGTTTATGAACGAATGTCAGACCAACGGATAGCAAAACAACAGAGACGTGCACACAATGGATTAAAGGTCAACTGAGCTACTGCACACAAATGTCTACTGGAAAGACAGTTCAAAGCCTGATTCACATCATGATGTAGATCTGTTTCATAGGATTTGATTTCAAAATTGGCCAGTGACCATTTGCATCCCTGCATGACACAATACCCGGGGCAGATGCTCAAATAGCACAATAGGCCATCATGGTGAGCATGAGACCCAGAACCAAAATCCAGCATGTCAAATGCTAGTCATGTTATTGCTTGCCTAGTACAGGCACTGCTTGCAAATCTGTATTTGCAATATCCGTAGGAGGCCATGTGTCATTGTCCTCATCTTGCTCATCAATCGTGCTTTCAACATGTGTCATAGAGCAATTTGAGAATGTAGCCAGCTTCCGGACAGATCCCAACCAACTGCGTAGCATGAAAAAGAAAGCCAGAGCCATGACTGGCAACCTGCCCAAGCTTGCACCTCCACTGACAACCAAAAGGAACTGTACAGAACATGAATGTTGTCAGCACAATGCATGTTTGCACCCTGCAGTACATTGCTAATCACAGTCATGAGCTACACGTTTTTCAGGTGATGATACTTCTGAAAGATGCAAGGTACTGTTGTCTGAGTCTTGTACATGCACTCAGCATACTGGCAGACAGTTGGTGTTTGCAGCATGTGCAAGCTGGAAAGAGGAGTGACCTGCTGAAGAACGCTGCCAGCTGACTTGCCACTCTGAGCACCCACTACGTCAATGGCAGCTTTGCCCTTGGTGCG
>JAABUK010001642.1_pt1 | contig 42040 bp, 42 predicted proteins | sample 5559141 | NCBI WGS metagenome assembly JAABUK01 (sample SAMN10711869, study PRJNA513367) | rock metagenome | isolation source: Antarctica rocks | place: Antarctica: Victoria Land, Pudding Butte nord | collected 2016-01-03 | reverse complement strand
AACAACACACTCTTGAGTCAGCTTCCATCAATGTCCATCAATACAAAACGAAGAATATTGCGCTCTTGGCCACCTGCCAGCAGACTCACGACGAAGCCATCGAGACATTCTATTCCTACAACACGTTTATATCTCCAGCTCGCGTCCAGGACCTCGCAGGATGTCTTCAAGCACAGCCAACACTTTCATTCATGCGATACTTTGACCTCCGGCCGTTTACTAGAACGGATGGCGTTAGAGGGGGGAATGAAGCACTTGCGGCTGCGGATGCTTGTGTGCGCGTATTTATGAGCTCCTGCCCGGCTGTGAGGTTGATCAAGGTATACGTCTGCTGCGATTTTGCGGAGGAGGCTATGAAAAAATGGGAATTATTGGAGGTGAGCCCAAATTTGGTATGGTACACTTTCCAAGCCTTTCCTATGAGGAACACGCAATGTGCATCTTTGGTGGCAATGAATTCGAGGAGGATGGTTGAATTATGGAACGTCTGGGACATAGGAGCATTTGCGGTGGATGAAAACTACCCACGAAATTTCTATCATTTCAAGCGCCTCTAGAAGCGACTCTCATGATCAGCATACTTAGCTACCGGGAATTAAAGCATGCTTGTATTTACCCTCAGCATCCATCCATACCATGCCGGTAGCACTTTTCCATTCTTAGCGCATGTAATTCCGCGAACGGCTCCATAGAGTATGCATGGGCGTCCTCGGCCTCGACCAAACAGATGGCGCGCTGGAGTATGCAAGCGAATGTGTGATTGAGCCTTTGCGCCTACCTATGCAATATTCACGAAACTGAAGCTGAAGCTTGGTATATCTTGAAGAGGAGAGCCTTGCCAGATTGATCCCCGGACGTCGGTAGACCTGTCCCAATGTACTCACCTAGTCGCAGCACTGGAAGCGAGATACTGTAATCTACTATATCGGGTCACTCAACGGCCCTTGGCCCACATTTGCAATCCGCAGAAAGCCTGTTTTCGAGGTATAGTGTATCGCGGACCACCAAGTTTTCATCTCTTAACATATGTTGGTATAGTATTGATTTCCATGCTTCACATATGCCCCGCGAACCGCACGAAATCTATGTTTCCCAGTCTTTTTCGATGCTCCCTCGTTGGCGGCCTGGGCTTGAGGCCGGGATCCCGCGCAATGCACTGTGACCTGTGGCCCAACAACCGGTGCTTGTATCTTTGACCTTGCCCTTCCGTCACTCGATTCCAGCAACACTTGCCAAAGATGTCAAAGCCCTCTCTGCAGCTTCGAGAGGTGTGCTCCTTATGATGCTCCGCTTCGCGTAGGTACTGCTCAATGAAAACCGTGATGGGACGCGTATTCGAGGCGCGCAGGACCCAAGGATGCCTCGAGCGTCAACTGAGGCAGTCCAACAATGCCAATTGCAAGTGGTATCGTTGAGGGGAAGATGCTCCTTGAAAACCAATGATCAGGTGTTTTAAGTTGAGGCGACTCGGGCGATTATGAGAAGTTATCCGTCAAGGCATGCGCTCGAGCCTGGCTGCGTCAACTAGTACAAAAGGCCTACCGTAAACTCGCCCTTGATCTTCGCCACCCTCAAGTTCTTTTCATTTACTGATAATAAGCATCGTTTACAGTGTAATGAGTATGTAATTGGAACGCGCTTAGAGCAACTCATGTATGCGGTGTAGGGGCAAGCTGCGCTTTGATGCTAAAGCTTCCCGCCATGGATTCATCGGACAGGAAACGCAAAGCCATCAATGATTTCTTCGTACCAATCACCAAGCGAGCAGCGGTGCAAGGGCCTCTCAAACCGCATGAACTGTCTCCAGTAACCGGCATGGATAAGCTGATAGCACCTTGTGTGATTCAAAATAAACCCGTCCCCGGCTTGACAGTCCATCAAGACTTCGTCAGCCCGAGCGAGGAGGAAAACATCCTCGCCTTCCTCAACGATCCCTCCAAATGTAAATGGAGAACAGATTTGAGCCGTCGTACCATGCATTTTGGCGGCACATACTGCCTCATGGCAAACAAAGCCGAAAACCAGAACGCCAAGCCTCAAATCCTACAGGCTCCATCTATGCCTGAGGAACTCGACTGGCTTATACAAAGGATGGTCGACACTCGCGTATTCTCAAATGATGAAAGACCGCAATACTGCATTGTCAACGAGTACACCGGAAACCTTGGCATTTCTGCCCACACCGAGAACTTTCAATTCGGAGAGCCAGTCGTGGGTCTTAGCCTGCTGTCGCCATGTCCGATCCGCTTTCACGAGCTGACAAAACCTTTCGATGGCTCGGTAAGGAGCGGAAAGGCTGGCAAAGCGGAAAAGACTGGCCGGAAGGAAGATGTGCAGATGCCTGACAGGAGCCTGCTCGTCATGAGAGGCGAAAGTAGATGGAAGTGGCAGCACGAAATTGTAAGGTGTGCAAAGGGGAGAGATGCACATTGGAAGCGTGTGAGTTTGACATTCAGGTACAAACCTGACGGCCAGAAAGCGTGAAGTCGGCTGGAAAATTCACAAAGGCTGGAAGAGAATTTTCTGGGTGCCCTTTCATTCTACCACTCGTTGGAGTCCCCAGCTATATCAGTTTCGGCAGTAGTTGTGATACAAGCAAATTTGTGGCCGCATGAATTGCTGATCCACAGCATGGTGTCCCCAAGAACCTACCGACCTTTTCCACCTGGGACAAATCTCGATGACAACCCAAGCTGCTTCGCAAGCACTTCAGCTCACACGAACAACGATGCGCATATACGATACTCAAGCCATTCTTGATGATCTCGACTTTTCCCGGTACCGATGCCAAGCAAATCTGCATGCATTACAGCACCAGACTTGGCTGATTTGCCAAAATCGAACAGTACCATCCATCGGAATGCTGGTATGGAGGTAACGATAATGAGAGTAGGGAAGTTCCTCGAATGCATATTTCTGTGGCGAGGGCAGCTCTCATTACCGTCGTTGGACCCAAATTGAGGAAGAGAGCGAGAGTGACTGCCGAAAAGCTGGCAAAATCCTTTGAACATGAGCTCCAGTAGTCGAAAGAAATTGTGCTGTTGCGTGACCTGTAAGTTTCTGATACTTACTGAACGCACAGAACGGACAAACAATGCCTCGTGGTGGCATGATGACCTCCGTGATGGGAGATTAGAATATCCGCGGAGAGCGACGGAAAATCTGTTGATCGAATGCACACGCTATAACCACACTGTATAATTTCGATACCAAGTTCATCTGCGGCTTCTACTCCCCATCACAGCTCCTAAAACTCAGAGGCTGACTCCACATCCCGCGATCGGCCCGATATTCGTTCTATCGCCTTTCCAACCAACGACGGCCTCATCATCAATGTAGGCGAAGAGCATCATTGCTGATGCGCCCACAACGTTTGGGCCGTTGGTGGATTCTGGTTCGAGAATTAGCGCTAAATGTTATAGTTCATAGTGTTCTTACGTCTCATTTCGTAAGTGAAGGTTTAGTTCACGCAATCACCATCGCTGATATAGCTGCGTTGTTGGCATCGTTACGAGTGCCTTACGAGCATGTTATATTTAGATTATCTCTCACTTCCATACAAGTCGCCTTCCCACCCACCGCACACACACCCCCCCCAAAAACCACCGCATCACTGCCGCGTCTCCGGCGTCCGCGGCCTCGTCCCAGAAATAAAATAACTAGGATACCCCTCCCCCCCCGCCGCCGGCTCCCCATTAACGCCACTCCCCGGATACTGCGCCAGGTTGACCGCAGCCGTATTCCACTTGTCCCTCCCCGTACAGGCGTTCAACATGCTATCGAAGATTGTGGCCTGGCATCTCTCCTTTGTGGGCACGGGGGCGCTGAAGACGGTTCCGTCGCCGTGGGCTTTGGGGCCGGGCATGTAGAAGCCTAGGGTGCATGTGTCTGTGGGGTTGGAGGTCCAGTGCCAGATTTCGTAGATGAGTTTTGCGCTGGGGGTGGGGGGTTAGTGGGTTGTGGTATTTATGGCAGAGGAGTGTGTTTTGGGGGTTGGGATATGCTTGGCATTGGGAAGGTTTGGGAGAGAGATGACGTACTCGGACATGACGGCGCAGATTTGCGGGATCAAGTCTTTGCAGTCGGTGCCGTTGGGGGGGAGGAAGGGTGGGTTGAAGTTGCCGAAGCATTGGACGCCATAGATTGCGGGGAGGGGGACTTGGGTTAGGGGTGCGGTGCAGGTGGAGACTGTGACGTTTTCGACGGGGATTAGGGGACCGCAGGGATCGTAGGCGGTGGTTAGCTGGGCTGTTAGAGAAAGGAGGGCGATGAGTTTGGGGATGAAAGGGGATATTGAAAGCATTTTGGGATGCGTTGTAGAGAAGGAGGAAGTGAGAAGAGCAGGCCGCGCTTTTAGAAGGGTTGGGTGGCGAGTGGTCGTCCTGTCCAATTAGGGCACTGATGTTTCGCGGTGTAGGTTTTGTTTGAGAGTGGGCTTTGGCGACTGCCGCTATCCGTTTGGTTCTTGAATTGGGCGCTTGGTGCGGAAACGGGAACAGGAACGCGGGTAATAGAATTTCGATCATAGCCACGTTGACGAATGTCACGTCTAATACAACGTCCAGAGAGTATGTTCGATTAGATTAGTGTGTGGTATGTGGGTATGATTATTGCTGCGATGTTGTCTCCTCACGATTTCGACATCTCATCCATCTGGGAGATTCGCAGATGGAGAGACATAGATTATTTTTCTCCAAAGAGGCCGATTGGACTAGGCGCCTGTGATGGTATCCAAATGTCTGCTCTCATCGCCAAAGGGTGCGAAATCACGTGAAACTTCTTCGCGTCAATTCTCAATTAGCCCAACTTCAGGCGAATAGTCTCGATGGTGTGACATTATATTCAAGGAGTTTCCAAAGTATTCCCAACTAAGCATTAGTCCTTCATAGTGCAGGCAAGTGAAGCACGATCGAGAGTCTGCAGAGACCTTTATACCCAATCCTTGGCCCATATCCTTTGTAATTACAGCAATCGGATACCTCAAATACGCGGGACCAAGTACCCAAAAACAATTCTTGCCGGCAGGAAATGCTTTCTCGATCCAAAATTTTGGTGAGCGCAGTAGTTCTAAGTTCGAGTAATACCAACGATGAGCTCTGGAGACAAATGGTGGCTAGATGAATAGAAGCAGAGCTGGGTGCGTTACGGGTGAGGTATTCCACACCCTCTGGCATATCTTGAGACTTGAGATCACAGATGGAGTTTGGCGATGCGAGAAAGCGTGCCTGCTCGTTGAGGATGTTGCGGGATTGGGTGTTGATTTTGGGATGAAGGAATAATGCCGGTGTGCCCTGGGCTATTCAAAGATGTGCGCCTTGTACATAGAGACGTCGGTGCCGATTGGATTTGCTGCGTTGTATGCAAGTGCCTGGCGGATGATGGTGGTGAGTGCAGTCTGCATAGTTTGGTAGTTTCGGGTTGGAGGGGCCGTTGGTATGAGGCGGCGGGTTGTCTAAGTTGCCCCGTTCGCCCATTGGATCGTTGTTGATGTTTTCTAACCTCGAGTCGTAACAATAGCCGCCTTCACCAACGTTGAGAGTAGTGCCACCACCCATAAGTCCTCTTGGATGACTAGCGGAACTGAGGCACGTATTGAATCTTTTCTTCTTCTCTATCTCAAGAGCGTACCGCTGCGGACATGCGGATTGTATAAATCTCGAAGGTCTTGATGCACGTTCACTGAATGAGGGCCAGCGCTGAGTCTGCAATAAGTCAGCAACACCGTCAAGCTTTCCAAGTTTACTACCCTGCTCTTGTCCCACTCCGCGAGCACAGTCTGGCAATACTCCATATCCTACTTCTCCATAGTACGAGCCAACTATATGCCCGGTAGGATCTTCGATGCTGGCTTGTATTGTGACGATGGTAGGCGCCTGAGGAGGCCAGAGCAGCTCTGCAAGGCTTTGTCAGGCCGCTCCTCTGGCCAGTATGCAGGACTGGTAACGAGTGACGCTGTATCTTTGCGTCCAGATCTTGCTCAGTGGGAGTTGTTGCCGTGAAGGGGGAAGATATAGAGCTGGTCTTGAGGCGTGAATGGGCGACTTCAGTAAGTGTTGTAGCTGACCAAGACAAATTGTACGGAACAGTGAGCTTTGCAGTATGAGCTTGGAGCCAAGGAAATAAACAAACCTGGGATGGACGTTCAATGGCTTCGCCTCGAACGGCAGCCTGGCTAGGTGCTGAAAGACGAGGATGCAGGTAAGAGCATGAAACAGCCAGGGCGGAGCGTCAAAGATGCCGCTATGGAAGGAATGGTTTTGAAAACGCCCACCATGTGTTGATCGGGATATTCTCGCTTGGGTGCGATAAAACACATAGTATCGGGGGCGGTGCGCGCAAGTATAAAAGCAGAATATCAGAGAGCCGGAAGAGCATGCTGGACTGTATATGGCAGAAGGCTGACAGCCCAAGCAAGACAGTAGGGTGGGAACAATAGGAATTGAATTGCTGCAAAAATCCAAAGAAAAAAAAGTTTGCTGCATTGAGCTGCTACCTTTTTGGGATTGGGCGTTTAACATCAACGTTTATGAGAGGCCAGGTGCCAACACTTGGCTCTGGAGTTTCATTGCAGCGCATATTGTGAATTTTGGCTTGACAGTGCGTCGATGAGATTCATCAAAATGCCTTGTGGAATCGTCGAGCAGGGCTGTTCGAACGGACGTCACCGGCCACCTTAGTTAGAAATCTGTTTTGTGACAGTTTCGCTCCTTACGCGCTGTGCTACCCAATGGAATATTTGCAGCTAATTAGTTAGATAAAGGACAATAACCAAATGATGCAAAATGCTGGTATGACGCGGCCTGAACCTCTAGCTTCTTACATCGACTGCTGAGACTCTTTTTGCCCTCTATAGCTGTTCTTGTACACCTTTCCCTCTGTAGTTGCGCGTCCGCTGACTGGGATGTCTTTCGCAATTGGTAGAATGGGAAAAAAGCTTGGCAAATGGATCCTAATATCAACACCGTCGCGATCGGAAAGCGCTAACGTGTCTCAAGCAACAACCCAGTTTTCTGCACAAGATATAGGCATGCCCTTCTATCACTAGCCGCGTCTTCAATTGATGGTATGCTCAATAGCTCTTCGATATTGGTTGGTGTGACCCGGAAGAAGTTGCTGTATCGAATGACCGACTCTCATTGACTTCCGGGTATGCCTATATTTTGAAGGTGGGCCCACAGCGGTGTTCTCTTCGGCTCACGTTTCGCTTGTCCCATCGCATTCGCTTCACGCGTTGCTTCGTCGTGTGTTGTTTCATCCTCCATCATTGTTTATGGACTTGACAGCCATGCTCTTCAGGTAGCGACCATCCGTGGGGGGAACACCCATCCGGGTCTGATATCTCGCTAGCCATGGGACTGAATGGGGACGCTGCTTCGGCTCAGGCATCCGACCTATAGGATTTTCCCGTTCTCATTCCCGCCCTGATCATATTCATCTCCTTATAAATTTCCACGCCTTCTCGTCAAGTCAGGCGTGCGCAGGGTTTCATGCAGGAGGTCTCATGTCACACCAGGTAAAGATTCAGGTCGGAAGGGCCGGCTCTGAGTCAAGAGAGTCTAGAGAGCGGCCTTGATTTCTCTGCGATTCAATCAGGTTGGAGAGAGATGCTGCAGCAGGCATCGAAGACGGAGTCAGCGGCAACAGCACTCAATGCTTCGCGAGTGCCCAGGCTCAGACCGTTAGGATGCACGCAGAGGCATCAACATGCTTGACAGTGATGGAGGTACGCAAGCTGCTCATGTGAAGAGGCAGCGCAGGAACAATGCATGATGCTCGAAGCTCTGCACCGTACCTAGGTACTCGGGCTGCGCATACAGACGACCCAACCAGTGCAGGTCTGCTGGTTGACGCTGTCTGCGCGAGAGCTCTCAGACGTTTCAACGATCATGCAGGCTACGAAGTACTTTACTGTAGGTAGACTCAGCTGAGGCTGAAGGGCGCTTGCCAAGATCTAAGTTTAGCGCCTTTCGCTATTCCGTTCTAGGTCTAGGACTAGATCACGAACTTTCCTCCTTTCCTCCTTTCCTCCTTTCTCCCTCATCTCGCACCTTCTTCACCTTACTTTCATCAAATGTTTCATCCCATCCTATTTGTATGATCCCCTACTGTGTATACACCTCGACTGTCACACTCCGCAGATTCCCATCATGGTGACAAATATCCTGCGCTCAGGTCCTTGGTCGGCATTACCCGGCAGGGCAAGTGTGCGGCACGGCAGCCCCAGCCTCCAGATCTCATGCAGCCCTACCTGTCTATCACATACTAGTACGGAGTATGCACCCAATGAAACATGCTGTGCCTTTTTCGCATGAAACTTGCTGCTTCGGTCACGGTCATCGATAATACCGAGGCTGAATTGTCATGAGAATGTAAGGTCAGTGATATTTCTCCCCTAATTGTTTGTGCTGTCGTCTATTTCGTTGCAATTCCTGTTCTGGAGTTCCAATGCATCCCACATATTGGTAACGGCGTCGTGGAAGAAATAGTCAGCAGCATCGTCTCTTTGGCGGACCTGACTTGAACATTTCTCTGTCACGCTAGCACCTCTTCTTGAAAGTCCCACAGCTTTACTATTACTGCAAATGATTCCGAAGCGGTCATGCATCCCATGAAGCTGCTGTGGTACCTGGTGCCACATGTTGCGTTTAGCTTCGCTCAGGACTCATCCCAACAGCTCGACATCATAAGAGTTGCGAACGATACCTTCGCCGTCCTCGGTATAAAAAAGTCAGTGTTCAGCGTCCAAGATGCCCTCTTCCCGGATTCCTTGCAATCAGCACTGTATGAATTATTATTCTACAACGACACGAGGACCTATATTTTCGACGATGCGTGCCGGCAGGCCAATAATGTGCCCAATTGCACGACCTCCTGCAAAGACCCATTGTTATTGTTCTCAAACCTGGAGACTATACATAATTGCATGGTCTTTCCCAAAGTTGCCGCGCACTACTATGAGAACAATTTGACACGCAACGCGAGAGCCTTGGTGGAGGAGCTTGGCATCGTGCCAAGCAAAAATGATTCGGAGTCAAATCGAAAGGTGACAGGCCTCATTCAGACTTGTCTCACCGACTACTGCACGAGCATAAGAGGGTGTCGTGGCTATTATGACAACTACTATGGAGGAGAAAACTCGAATGCCAGCGCATACAAGGATATAAGCAATTGGAATTTTGACGAGGATGGATCCTACCTCGTGGAAGCTATATGTGATGCCTTGAGATTTCAGTCTCAAGTGAATCCAGACATTGGCGGTATAGGGGTACAGAATCACGCTAATTCTAGAGATAAGAGGCTTACTGAATTCAACAGGTCTACGTCTCTTACTGGATTCAAACTGGTATGGCTCTTCTCGGTTTCATAGCAACCATGTTGTGCAATTCTTGGATATATCACATATACCACGCGGCCCTCACGATCAAGCATGGGTTTGAGAAAGCGCAAAAGAAGGCTCAATGGATCCGGAATGGAAATCAAAAGCATCTTTCACGCTTAGCGGTGGCCTTGACGGATTTCCAGAAAGCACAATGCTTCTTCATGGTGGCGATAAACGTTGCAGCCCAGGTTGTGATCTGGCAAGGTGGCCTGCAGCCGAACAGTCTCCAACAGATCTACAATACTTATGTCTTCATCAAGGTTCTCGCCATCAGTGGCTATCTACCAATCACATTTACTCTCTTCACGTTGCACATGATCGGCATGGTCTCATGGTATCTCCTGGCCTTATCAGTCTCTAGCGTCGCACTGTCAGTTGCAACACTTGTGACCATTGGCGAGTTCGCACCCAGCACAGCTGATCTGAATGATCTGGCCTCATCATTTGCCGCTGGCGGACCTGAAAGTTGTGCCAATGTCCAGCTCGGCGCCTTCTGTTACGTCCCTTTCGACAATTACTACTACGCGATAGACTCAGCGATCGACCCGGCGCAAATTGGGGACGCAGCTTTCAGGATGCTTGCTTTCTGCCTCGTGGTCCTGCTGCTCCTCGTCTTTGAAAAGGCCAAAGTCCTGCAATGGCCCAGGACCCAACGCTTGCTGCGGTGGCTTTCTCAGAAGTTGTCGCCCTGCCTTGCAATGGTCGCGTCCTTTGCGGGGTATATCCGCAACGCCTTGGAGCGTCTGGTGACTCAACGTATGACATATTGGACCAACGCTCTGGTTCGCGCCATACGCATCAATCACACCGCAAATGATACTGGGCTGTTTCGGCGGTGTTTTGTCGCCTTGCTCTATATACTTTTCTCGTGCCTGTACATATATTGGTTTAGCATCTATTCTCGGCTCCTAGGCTGGTTTGCCACCAATCAATCCTACAGTACTTCTTGGAACTTTGGTCAGATCGTTGCAATCACGGTATGGGCGCCACCTTTGTGTGAATACATTCATCTAGAGTTACGTGAGTCTCTTCCTGGAAATCCAGCCATTGTCTTCTTGTATGATCTGTCCTTTGCTTGCTGCTGACCTATCCATAGGAGGCATGAGGCGTGGCTTCGACCACAAACTTCTACCACCATATCGTATCACAAAAGAAAAAACCCTCGCCCGACGTCGAGCCCAAGCCCGAGGATTCCGTGCCCCTTGTGACCTACGCCGGACAACCCGAGAAAGGAGACTACGGCAGCCTCGAAAACCCAGAATCGCCTGAATATCCGAGACATTACTCGGAGGATCATCTGAAATGGCACCTGCCTGGGACCGTATAGCCAGCGGCAGAGGTGTCGCCTTCCTCTAGCCCTTGATTTGGTGAACGATGCACCCAAAGATTAACCACTTTACGATCTGATACAACATCCAAGACTTGATACAGCGTAACAGAACTGCGCGACGCCCGAGTGGAAACGGTCTTTACACATCAGAACGGAACACATTGCTTCACACATCCGTTCGGAAATAAAAAGGGGTCTCATTCAAGGTCTGTCACCATCTTCATGGTAGAATAGATGTACATATACACAATAGCAGCGTCCCATGGAATGAAATCGGTGCGTCCCTTACATCTACTCAAATCATGACTAGACCAATCCATCACAACCAACCCTCCGGATCCAGCACACCAACTCCGCATGTCCCTCTTGTTTCTTCGCACTCTCCCCATACAGAACCCGAACCGAACTCAACAACATGCCAGGAAGACTACGCTCTCTAGCCTAGTATATATCAATCCCTGCTCCCAAAGAGCGCCAGGTTATCAATGCAGATGGCATTCGCGTACCAAGATCTGTCGCTGAAAACATATGAAGCTTCCTAGAAGGCGAATAAGAAGGGCTAAGGGATATATTTTTTGTAAATACCATGCTGTATCCATAAGGCGTAGGTATAATTCATCACCTTTAAAGGTATTATGGCAACCAACGGATATCGAATCAGAAAACCCATGGAGATGATGCTCGAAGCCGTTTTCATCTTCTCTTGTCTAGTAGCTGAGCGCTGCAAAGCTTGCTGACGTGGAGCAGGTATTACAGACTAAGAGGACAATGGTTGGATTAGTAGGGATAGTAGTATTTTTATGTTAGGTATGTATAAGGCCTTTATAGATTATAGCTTCGTGTGAAGTAATGGATTAAGATTCAATATTATGTCATTAGGATAATTTTAATAATTCATAGGTATTTTAATAATGATCTAGGGTTAGATAGTACTATGAGAGCTAGCTGGATATATATAGATAAAGCGTATAAGGGACCTCTTAAGTAGTTTATCAAATTAATCCCAAGTCAAAGCGGATGCTAGCTTATTAAATGAGCTGATAGGATTTTTGGGAAGACTTTGTCAGATTTCGCTAGTTGTCCTAGACTGATCTCGTTTATACTCTGAAGACCGCCATCATGTATAGCGATATCTAAACCTACGATCTCTATTTATTTCATTCCAAAGAGGCAGATTCTAGCCGCAGCTTTGCTGCTTCTGCTGGCGGTGAAAACGACGGAGCTCATACATGCAACCGCTCGCTACGACGTATGCTGACCCAGCAAATATCTGTGGATACACATATTCGCGTCCTGAACCCACACGGCGTAATTTGAGCGCTATGATTTCGGAGACTACGATAGTATTAGAACAATCTTGTTTGAATTTCCAACGAGATTGGCATACTTACAGGTGGTTGGAAGGATTATCGAAATCCAGGAGAGCGAAAGTAGTGAGGGCATTTGAGAAAGGCCGGCAACCTCGACACATATAGGTCCGATGGTCTTGGAAGAAGTGTCAACAGGTTGCTACGATTGCCTTCCAATGGCTGGGGCATACACTGGAAACTCACGACCCAGAAGACACCAAGGATGGCGCCGTTGATGATAGCGAAGAATGTAGTCATCCCGTAGGACGTTGCAGGAAGCCAGAGCGCGAAGCATGTAATGCCGCACGCGAAAGTAAGAGTTCCTGCCGTCTCCATTCGTCCATAGTGATCGCTGATGATGCCAATAAAAGGACGTCCAACAGCAGTCCCCAGGTTCAAAAAGGCAGAGATGGCGGCCGCCTCTGTATCCGAGAGTCCAATGGAGCGCGCAAAGTCCGAAAGTGAAAATAGTATGGTTATATAGCCCAGCATACTAATGAAAGCCCAGGCCAGGAGCAGGGTAACGTCGTATCGAAACAGTAGCTTAGTATCGAATGCACGCTGTGGAGGGTTAATAATTTCATTGCGATTGCGGATAAATACAGCGGCGGTCAAATTCATGATTCCACAGACAATGCCTGTAATGCGGAGAGACCAGGCCAGAGAGATATTACTGATCATAGCTTCCGTTGCGAAGGAGAAGATTAGACCACCAACACCAGAACCGGCAGCGCCGATACCGTTGGCTAGACTTCTTTTTTTGTGGAACCACTGGGAGAGTATGGCGACGCTGGGAACATACGTGAACCCTACGCCGAAGCCAACAAGGACTCCCTGTGACAAATAGAGCTGCCAGACTTGGGACGTGAAAGAAGCAGAGATGAAGCCAGCTGCCAATAGCACTGCTCCGAATGCTATACAGAGCTGAGTGCCGAGCTTGCGGGCGAATATTGTCACGAATGGGGCAACAATCATCGCCATTGAGAAGTTGAAGCCACCAATGAATGCAAAATCGATGGCTGTGACATCAGGATACAGGTCTTTGGACAGGTAATGGTTGAGGTAGACTCCGTAGGACTAGATAGCAAAGAAACCAGATGTTAGTATTTATGGACTACCGTCTAACGAGATAGAACATACCCTCCCAGCATGGAAGAGGCAGCGATACTTAGGAAATTGATTTGACCCACTGCGACGACTCCCCACGTAAAGCAATTTATGGTAAAACATGTCACAACACAGACCCAACCGTATCCGCCATCCGGAGTCTCATCTGGGGTTTCCGGAACAGGAGGGTGAAGTCCTCGAGGGACTCTCGTTCGATGGAGTGCGAAGGCCATCGAAGGTACCTGGTATCGTGTGATCAAGGCCGGGAAGAGGGAATCCGACACCACATTTTCAACGGCAAGTGAGTCCAACAGTGCTTGGTAATGGAGAGCCACAGCATCAGGGCGTATTCAAAGTTGATAATGGGGGAGTTCGGTGATGAGGTTATTGAAGGCGGAGGGTTATGACTCGCAGGCCGATGGGTTGAATTGCCTAGGTGGTCCCCCAATCGAACATACAGGCAGGCAAGGTAGCCTTTGGATGATGATGACGCTCAAATCAGGTCTCATGATACACGGCTCATATTGAAAGATATGAAGCATGTGCAGTCTCATTAGTTGATTGCAATAGTTTGTTATGGATGTGCATGATGTGCATGGAAAATTCTGCATATGCATGCCAAGACTCTGCTTAGTCATCTGCCAAGGCCGAGTCGGTCTGAATTCCAACAGCTCATCTTTGAGGCAGGAATTTTCAGTTTCACTTTGCCTCAGAAGAATTACTCTCTACGCGTTTTCAAATGGAAGGTCTTTTCACAGGAGACGAAGAGATCGGACAACGACCTTCGTATGGTGAGTCTGGTCGAACTACGCATCCCCTAGGCCTGTGGGTAAACCTCTTAGCTGGCCTGCGCTGCGTCTGGGATCTGATAAGGGACGGCACACTGATATCCGATGGTTTCTCGGCCGGCTTGAGCATTCACTTCTTCCACACAGCCTCCTGATAACCATCCGTAAGCTTCACATAATCTCCCCCGGCGTGCGCCCATCCGTCAATGCCCGCCTCAAGGGCGAAGCTCCTCATCACCTTGTCGCCTTGTTCCTCAATATAGTCCCCATACCAGCCTGCCGTCCGATTGCCTCGTCCGCGAGATGACCTTGGTACGATAAATACATTAGCAACGCCTCATCTGGCGATAGGGACTCGGAAGTTGACCGATATTTGACCGACAGGATATCCGATGACGGTCTGCTTTGGCTTCCGACGTTGCTCGCAAACACATACCACAATACCATACTATACTCGCAATCTTGGCCGCGGCAAGTACAGCATAGAGCGTCGGAATAGCTGGGTACAGATATTGGGCCGGTAGATTGATGGAATCGCGAATAGTTGATCCGGCCACAAAGTCAGTCTACGCTCACCTCGTGATCCATCCTCCGCAGATCGACAATCAGAAAGTCCACCCCAGGTCTCTGCCCATCCTTGAACAACTGCAGGAGTTCACTTCGATGGATTGAAGCCGGATTAGCATTGTTCGGAGTCGGGTAGGCGTCGTGCCATGGGCTCTCGAGCTTCTGCGATGACGCATTGCCAGCGATTGGAGTGGAGTCAGACATGAGGATGGTAAGTAGCGCTTCAGACCCACGATAACAGAGGCGGTCTCAAAGGACGCGTGATGATGCATCCTGAGTCGGACATGGCAAGATACTGGGGGGTGGGCGGGGTCCGAGGTACAAACTTGAAGTGGCGGGGCTCTTCTTCAGAAATGTCACTGGGGTCGAATGATTGGTTGAGCGGCTAGACCTGATGCATTAGCCAATCCGCGGGCTTCAAGGAGTCACAGGCGATGTCAACATATCTGTCGTCATGAATCTGATTATCTGATCGTGGAAACTGTTATATAACGCTCGAGGACGCAGGTGCTGTTGAACGTCCACAGTTAGTCAAGCTTCAGTACAAATTGGCAATCATGACCGTCGAAGTCTCGCCGCTGCCTCCAACAACTTCCACAGACATGACCGATATTCCTTTCAACGTCAGGCCTTCTCCACAGGGGTCGCTGAATGATCAGCACATCGTCAACTCCGATCGACTACCCACAGAAGATCTTGAGAAGCAGGCAACAACCAGTCTGATTATCAGTTCGAAGCGTTTCGATTCTTGATGGGTCTAGAAATTTCATGAGGGACTCTTGCCAGGAGCGATAACGACACACTCTTGTATAAGTTTCATGCGGCGGTCTTGGCATTGCGGGAGAAAATCGTAAAATTGTCGGTAAAGTATGTCAGTATGTCAGCTTGATTAGGTCTAGCGCCAGATTGGCATATAAATCGCTCTAGGCGACTTATAGCCTAGTAGCGGCCCACCGGCTCTTTCAAGGGGTCTTGTCCCTACCTAGAGACCATGTATTAATATGATACCAAAACCATCGAGTATGGAATGACCATAGATGTTTTATATCTCGACAATTGCTATGTTGTGACTGCCTTATGGACCGTCCGAGCAACCCACTGCCGGCCGCCAAGGTAGTACTGGCACCAGTGACCGCCGCGTCATGTCTGCTCATCCACCTCCTGAATCTGGACACCTTGCTTCTGATTCGCTTCCTAGTGCGCCCCGCCCAAAAGGATCTTACGTCGAACAAGCTGCTGCTGCAGCCTTGCAGTGTCTCAGCCTCGTATGGCCCTCCTAGCTGTGTTCAATAATATCTTCTCTGCCCTATGGGAAGGCAGATAGGCTGGCATGTCACGGGCAGAGTCTGATTGGCCGGAGCCTTGCGACTTCGCCTTCAACCAATCAGATGCTCGCAGTGACACCTCGCGAGTCAAGCCGCAAGTTACTTATGACAACAAATTTTATAGCATCAGCAAGTGGGTACTTTACAGACAAGACATTGATTCTTGTCTGTCAAGTAGTATCTGCTAAGACAGACACAGAGTGAGGAATAGCCAGTGATGGACCCCACAGTCCAAATAGTCATCGAAGACTTCACTGAGCGGCAGAGACTATCAGCCTCAGCGCAGGAAAGGATCTGGCATCCCCTAGAGCAAATCAAAGGGTACATCATTGTTCGAAGTTCAGTCCCTCTCCTTCTGGACGAGGTGGTGCTTGATTTCCAGGGTATCTATCCGTATGGCCCTGCGAGTATCGCGCCGGTAGAACCTGATGATTTAGTCCAGGAACATCCGATATCTTGACAAAGGCTGTTAAAGTAGCACAAGAGTCTAAGGTGTCCACAGTAGAACATAAGGTAAGTGAGAGACTGAAAAGCTTCGCCGACGTCTGGATGTGTCTGACATTCACGATCAGTTCCTATCCCAATTGCACGAGCCTCTGCACTTCGAGCGCGTTGAGGGCTGCGCTTTTTTCATCTCTGCCTATGTCGCACCTTTTCACTTCGTGATTCCGAGATGGGTTTTCGTGCAGTCATCCGACGTCCCAGAACAGTGCCTCAGTCTCCCACCTTCGCTGGACTGTCGGCGGGGTTTGACTGGGACGAAAGAAGCGAGAGGGTTTACGCAGCCGCATATTGCCTATCGTCTACATCTGAAGGTGATACTTCGCGGTCAGGAGATCGAGCCACGGACAACACATGAAGCATGGCAGGAAATCAAGCTACTGCCCTATACGGACGACTATCCTCCAACGGACATTCGGGACTTTCCGGGCGAGTTCGTTCAATCTATCAGTAGCAGCTTCAAGATGTCAATCTTCAAGAGTATGTTCCATACAATGAGGATGTCTATGGAGGAGCCGGCCGCTGTCCATCTTGGAAAAGTACCACGTACGACCAGCGCCGCGATTCTTGTCGAAGTTGAACCCCCTTTGGGTGACGTTCAAGCAGCGCCAATCGAACACCTGATCACACGTCTGCCAAAATTAACATTCGACATCAAAGTCGAACTAAGAATAAAAACCTTTCACTCCACAACTCCGTTCCCGAGAATACCCAGCAGATCACCGCTCCCTTCCCAAGGCCCCCTGCGGCTCGACAATCAGTTCCTCAAGCTTGATATAATCAAGACCAAACCAGCCTCCTGGAATAACCTCCTTCATTTTTCGCCACAACAGAAAGACTCAAATGCAGGCCGGAGTTCCCCCGCCAACACATCCCTACTTCCCATCTCACCAAGGAAATGGAACGCAACCTTACAAGCACCGGTCACACTGCCGTCTACACTCCTACCCACATTCTGCAGCGTCGTCGTAGCCCGACAGTATAGCTTGATCATGCGCGTCAAGGCTGTTGGTATCAGCACCAGGGTGTTCAGGTTGGAGGTTCCTTTACAAGTCATCTATCCTGCGCCCGAAAGCGCTGGCTTTACTTCGAACGCCATTTGACGAGGTGAGAAAATTCAGGGTTGTAATTCCTTCCACGAGAACATGGGCCCAACAAGCTACAGACCTATACTTGAACATAACCATCCGTGGAAGAGGGAGGAGTTTTACTCTTCAATGAAGCCCTTCCTTTTGCTCCCGCATCACTTACTTTAATCTGGTGCAGTGCGACTTTGGCGTTGTCGTTATTTGGCATCAGTGAATCGGAGGATATTGTAAGTCCTGCCGTCACAACATCCCCTTGATGGCGGTATTTAGACTTCCATATCGTGGTTCGCTTGTTTTCGTCTATGCTCACTGTCTACAATCAGTCACAATCTCTAGCATCGCCTTATACAGAAGCTAGACTAAAAGCTACAGGAAATCAATATGTTGATGTTACATATTCGCTGCAATTGCGTACGTCCATGCATTCTCAATACTCAACTAAATAACATTGCCAAAAACACCGATTCTCACAAAAACAAGACAACTGAGACGCTATGATCCACTACTCCAATCGGAGGGTCTGATCCATCACCACGCTCTCTAATCCGCATTCCACCATCGCTCATATACATCCAGCCGGCTCCCAACAGCCAGTCAAAACACCACAGTACGACCATTCGAGGGCTTCGATTCACTACTCCAATCGGAGGCTCTGATGCATCTCCTCTGTCTACTGCTATCCACCATCCCTCACCTACACCCAGCCCACTGCCAACACCCACTCAAAACCCAAAACAGCCAGCGATCTGAATCTCCTTTCGATTTTTCATTCCTAGGTGCACAAAATCTAAAAATATGTTAGCCTCAGAGACAATATCTTGATATGGTGTAAAGGATGACTTACGGGGTAGTGTATGCCCTCGCTTCTTGACGCTGGAGCGGAGGAGGTAGCGTGTTTGAGAGGGTGGGGGGAGGGAGGCGGGGAGGCGCTTTTTGAGGGGGGTTTGGGGTGAGGGGGTTTTGGGTGGGGCAGGGATGAGGACGCGGATGAGGTGTTGGGAGGGGGGCTGTGGGGTGTTGGGTGGGGTGGTGGTGGTGGTGGTGGTGGTGGTGGTAGTGGTGGAGGTTTGGGGCGCTTGGGTGTTTCTTGGAGTGAGGGCTGGGGCTGTGTTTGATAGGTATCCTTCTTCGGCTTCGTCGTTGATGTCGTCGTTATCTTCACCTGCTTCTGCTTCTTCTTCTTCTTGTCCTTGGCCTGCAGGCATTCGAGAGTTTAAGCGTTGGATGTATTCGGCTACTACATCGTCATGGTTTCCGAATGACCTAAACTCCGACTGTGAGTTGTCGTTGACGTCGTGGTCATCTTCTTCTGCTTCTGCTTCTTCTGCTTCTGCTTCTTCTTCTTCTTCTTTTTCTTCTTCTTCTTTCTCCAGCATTCGAGAGTTTAATCGTTGGATATATTCGGCTACTACAGCGTCATGGTTTCCAAATGACCTAAACTCCGACTGTGAATTGTGCTCGACCGTTCCCGCCTCTTCGTTCTCGAGTGGTGGTGACATTGATCGGGGAGCACGTGTGATCGTTCTGTCGCGTCGTGTATTCAGGCTGTTCGAGTGGGAGTTCGCTGTTTGGAATGGGCTCGTGGTGCCAGAGAACCGTTTCACTCTCTTTGCGGATGGAGACTCGTCTGCTTCGGTCTCGACGTCACTCGCCGTTCGTTTCTTAGAGCTGCTGTCATTCTCCGGGATGGATTGCATCATTTGGGACAATTTCGCAGCAATTCGGGCACTCTTCAACCTCTTCCAGGCTGATGGCTCCTGCGCATCGAGCTCAGCATCATCTACTGTGCGCTTGCTGGAGCTATGGCTTTTCTCGAGACCATGCGAGTTCCCGTCGAGATGTTCTTCCATACGAGAAGAAGCCCTCGCCGAAGGAACCCTCGTGTTCTCTATCCCATCGAGGAAGCGATCTACATCTGCTATTTGACTATGCCCCTCTTCTGTCAACGGTTGCGAGCTTGAACTAGAGCCGGCAGTATCCCCAAAGGCTGCCTGAGCTTTGACTCTCTTCACATCAGGATAAAGCGGATCTTGACCCCACGAGGAATACATGACAAGCCCTGCTTTCTCTTTCGTCCATCTTTTCCATTCGCTCTCGGAGAATTTGCCGACTACCGCTTCCGAACCACGGCCGGGAGTCCAATAAGTGTCTTCAAAGCGACTGGCAACTATCATGAACTGATAGTAAGGAGAACCAGCCTCGGTGCCTTGTGGGAATCGCTGCTCGAGCCAGGCTTTCATGGCTTCGGCGTCTTTCCAGTTCGGACCTGGGCGTTCGCCGGCTTCATAGCGTTGGCGATCGTCCTTTCTGATTGCGTCGTAGCTTGAGTGTGGGGTTGTGTTGTCGGAGTCTTGTCTCTGGCTAGTCGCGATTGGTAAGTTTGAGGGCTCGCTGTGTGAGGACTGGGGCTGTTGGAAACTCTGAATGACGCGGCCATTGGGATAGTGTTGCTGAGCTCGAGTGCGAGCCTCTGATTCAACGGGAGGCATCTTGTTCAAGATTCTTGGGTGATGGGATGAATTGACTTGCGAGATTGGGTCGATGTGACGATGGTTGAAAGCAGTAGAGTTGGAGCGAGGAATCTTCCAGCACTATGTCTACCGCTTTTTCAGGAGAATGAGCAGTATTTCGGCGCAATGAGTGGGTGCAATAAGTGATTGCTTTGACAATCGTGGGATCGTTGTGCTGTGATGTGGGTAGGATCAAAACGAAGCAAAGTGTTGAACCGATATGCGAGCTAAGCTTGTTGCTGCGTGCTTCCAGAGCAGTTTGACGGGATAATTGCAACAGGATTCAACAATTGTTTGTTAAGATGGGAAAATGCGTCGATGATGCTTGAAAGGTGGAGGATATGAAAGATGTTAAGAGAACAAAGAACAAAGCATGTTTAAGAGTGGATTTCGTGTCACCTCAAATACGCAGGCGGGCAGTCTCAAGTTTATTCACGCATTGAATAGAATGATGAATGCTATTATTGTTGGCTGTTTCATCTGTTTCATCTGTTTCAGATTCCTATATCCAGCGTCAGCCGTATCATTCACTATAACTTTTGGCCAAAGCGCCGTCAATACTAGGTGTCTTTTTTTCGTGAGTACATTACAATTGTCCTCCAATCAACATCACCCCCTTGGTGTTTCAGATTATCGCCTCTGCGCTACATAACAATGACATTGTTCGCCACTATTGTCAATCACTTCTCCATTGTTGAGGTAATAGAAGTTCTCAACACTCGGTTCCGACTATGATGCTGATTGAATGACAATGAAGTGAATTTGCAGCAAGTAGGCTATTTTCCATCATGCCAAGCCACTAATCTGGCGTGTCACGCCGGACTTCCGACACACTCACAGCTACAACCTCTGTTCGATCCTATATCTGCCCCTACCCCATCATTAAGTGGCAAGTAATATTTCAAAGTCGCAAGATCAACTGAAACACATATCAGTCTCAAAGCTATCCCACGTTGGAGCTCCAGTGACCCAGGAGAAGATTGCAGCACTCATGGATGAAGCGGAACACTGACGCAACCAGTCACTTCCAAAAACAATTTTCCAGCCGAACGATTCGCTCGTCTACATCCATGTCGGCTCCACGACCGATACCACTCGTAAGTCGGAGGTGTTTACCGTTCACAAGAACCTTTTATGTGGTCGCTCGGACTATTTCAAAGCAGCCTTGACCGGTACATTTATGGAAGCTAGGGAAGGGAAAATCACCCTAGACGATGAAGATCCGGAAACTTTCCGTCGCTTCTGGTCCTGGCTGTACACAGGCAACTTCTACAAAGGACTCGAGAGCCGTGCTTACTGGACGTGGGCACTCGACCTGTACATTTTTGCCGAAAAGCGCTTCATCCTAGATCTTCAGAACGCGGTGATGGACGCATTGCTCCATACTTCTCGAAAATGGATTGGTTCGACGAGCCCCGAAATTGAAATTCCAAGGGTTTGGCCGATGGTCTCCGAAGGGTCGCCGCTGAGGGCTTACCTTATTGACTGCTTCCTTGAAGTCGGTGAACTCGATAAGGAATTTGGTGAAGACTGGGTCGATCTATATCCAGTCAATTTCATTGTAGCCATCGCTATTCGCGCCCAGCAGCTTAAACGACAACCTCCGCAAGGAACCGAGAAGGAATTAGCCGAGTCGCGCTGCCAGCGGTACCATGCAAACCACCAATCAATTGATCAGCCGTGTCGGGAGATGACAGAACCGCTATTTAGCTTCGATGCTGATCTTTCGACATACGCATGGGCAAAGTTGAGAGATGTCGCCACATCACGTCAGAGGCGGCTGACTAGGTGGATGGTTTCAAATTGGAAACAAATCTCATGAGGTTTTGCGAGATTCATGGCATGCAATGGAGCAATGAATTTGTGGAGGAACGTCATAGCTTGGAGTCTGATACATATGAAAAGCAAGATCTTTCCGATAGAGGATAGCAAGGATTGAAGGGTTCCAACCAAATCATACACAGAGAATGAAGAAAGGAAGGCTCATTGAAATGAGAATTTTCTTGATCTTATCACTCACGCTTCCCCATCTCACTAGCTTTCAGATGTGCTCAATGAAACAACTTCGAGACCTTGCGCCTAATATGGCCTACCTTTTGTCCCACGTTTGAAGTCTTCGGACCGATTTCAGCATGCTGCGGACGCGCGTGTTCACCCACCGAGAAATTCGCGGTCGGAGCAGTGTCTGGTGTTGGGGAAGGCTGCATGGACGTGTGTACGTTTCTATTGCCAGAGGTCGAGCCGGCGGAGGTCGGGCGTGCCGTCTCATCGGTTGGTCCACTACATCCATGTCGATCGTACTGGCTGGAAGACCAGGTATGGCCGATCTGTATACGCGAACTGAAGCGAACATGGCGATTTCTTGATCTCTGGGATTTCTCAATCTTCCTAATCGTTGGCTTTGGTTTTTGATGCTGAGGAGCATTCCACATGTCCAGGGTAATGCCAGGATATTGCTGACGCTCCATGTGTATTCTTTGGTTTGCGCACCGATCTATGAGGTTCAGTCGAAGCTAGATACACCTGGTGTGAAAAGGTGTATGTGACGACGAAACTCAGGACTTGAAACCCAAGGTTGAAATTCTAAGAGACTGGTAACGTGCTTATGAAGTAATCGACAATGCTATTGATGGCCCTCCTTGTTCTCGACTAACATTGTTCTTACCGGCTTTAATGCTCATCAAGGGTATACGGCCTTGAGTATCGATCCTTTGTCTCGCTGTGCGTGAGCTGACATGGGACATCAATCTATTGTACATGATCATGGTGACTTCTCGGATCTATTGAAGCCCCACAGGCATAGACATGGCTGGCGTATCCAGGACGTTCATTTGCGGTTATATAGCGTAATCGATCGTGGCCCTGATGCATTCAGAGGTTGTATGCTGTTGTAGAAGCAAGGTGACCATTAAGTACACAACTTGGATGCGGACAGTCCCCTTCCCACAGTCCCCCTACGTACTAATTTTGCCTTAGCCACACTGCGGGGCGGGGCAACGTCGCACCTCCACTACACCTACATATGTGAGGCTATATACGTTGTCGCTCTATATACCACGTTGTCGCTATTGCGATTAGTGAATATGTTACGGGGCACGAGACTAGCTAATTAGGTATATAATTATACCTAGATATTAATACTTGATTATGACTCCGTATATTAATAGACTATATATCTTGTTAACCTAATGAATTATATCCTTATACCTTAATTATGTTAACTAAACCTCTTTTTAATTAGCTATATAGATTACCCTTACCTTTACCTTCTATTCTACCTCCGCTACCTAATAATAATGTAGCCTTAGATCCTACTCTAGCTTTATTAGTTAGCTATAGTAAGAGTAGTAACTATAGAAGTAATATTAATAATAATTATTTAGAGTCCTTTTAAGCTATTAAGTCTATATAAAATCATTAATAATTTACTAATAACTAAGTATTGATTATAAGAATTTTAGTCCTTAGATCTTAATAACTATAATAATTATTAGTCTACTACTTAATAGGAATATATAAATAGTCTATCTTATCCTCTAAGTATACTTAGTCTTAAAAGATATATAGTAATACTACTATATAACCTCGCTATTATAAATACCTTAAAATATACCGCCTTAACTCCTTATATTTCTCCGTAGATCCTACTAAGACGTAGAATAAGGCTAATAGGCTGAATATTAATAGATAACTTCCTACTTTATAAAGTAGTAACTATATAATAATATATTATAATACTTATTATAGGAGTAGGAACTTAAGAGTAATATATATATATATATTGTCCGCCTTATAATAAGAGCAGTCCAACGTAGTGCGCGGGAGTTATGTTAGAAGACGTACATTGCTACATATAATTGCCCGCCCCGCAATTGTGGCTAGTGGGGGACTGTGGGAAGGGGACTGTCCGCATCCAAGTCGTTGAGTACACGAGTAGAGAGTGGCTGCCAAGGCGCTAGCTAGCCCGTCCTACACGAACCAGTTGAGCTTTCTTGGGACCTGTAGAGCTATGCGAAGCCTTCATTGCACAAGACTGCGATCGCTAGCATTATGTCTCTGAAGTCGATGACACGATCCCTAGTGCCTGTCTTTCGTTCCCAAGCTCTTCACCGACACGTTCTCTACACCCCCCGCTCAACCATAGCCCGCACCTACCTCTCATCCCGAAAGTCTCAACCCAGCGCAGATGAGACATCAATTGCATCTGCGAAGCACAAACCCTCCTTATCAGGTCCCTCACTTGGCCATCTCCTCACAGAACTCAGCCCGACGACACCGGAGATGCTCAAGGCAGGATTAAGAGCGGAGGGTCATACCATGAATGTGGAACATAGGACGCTCGCGAGGAAGGTCACATTAGGCATACTCGGGCTGCCACTCGCTCTTGGCAGTCTCACGGTGGTCGCTGCATGGCTGTGGCCTTCGTCTTCCGACATTGACAGTTGAGGGTCTTTTCCAATCTTGGTGGCAATCACCGGCTGTCTTTCGCGGCGCCGCAGTTGTCCCAGCGCACCGAGCCCGGCAGTCCATATGCTGTGCATTATCGACTCAACGGGTCACTAGATCGACTATCGTACTCATGCTCATGATGGTCCTGTGTCATGCATCTTCAGTGACGGAGACTACACTAGCAATGCGCAACATCTTGTGACTCGGAGCAGGTTTAACAGGAGAATATTCACTTCCCCAAAGTGTGTATGGGACATGGCCGCATCCAAGGCGCTCTATATTCTCGGCGTAAAGCACGCCGGGAACATCTGGTGGCCGCATGATTGGATCAGGGGTGGAAGCGATAAGACAGGACTTGCATTATGGAAAGAAGTACATCCTCCAGCCTTTCCGATTGTTTGTTCAGCTCAGCGGGATAGACTTAGGGAGCTGGTCTAAGGAGGTTCGGCCAATCGACTGAAAGATTGACCTTTGAGACAAAGAGTGTTTACGGCCGTCTCATCGAGGCTGTACCTGCATATTGCTAGACTCTGAACGGCAATCATCAAATAGCTTGGAATCATTTCATCCCATTCCCATTTCCGTTACACTCAACATGCTTGAAGCCGAAGGGGGACAAACGAACGCCCGCCACCTCCTCTCCCCTCTCCATTCTAACACTCACACGTATAATACAACTGCGGGACAGGATATCCCGCAGACCCACTCACGCACTTCCCGTTAGTGCCGCAACTGTCCCCACACCCGTCGCTGAACATACCCCCAGACTTGCACGGCACCACTGTCGGCGTAGGTTGAGGGGGAGGCGGCGTCTCCGTGCTTGATGGTGCCGGTGCCGGGGCCGTGCTTGATGGCGCCGGGGCCGAGGACGAGGTCGGAGCAGGGTCCACACCTGCCGCGTTCGCAGGGTCAGCGGCTGGTCCGTCCGGGTTCTCCGGGTCGTCGACGGGGGTGTGGACATCGCCTGGGTTCGCGGTCGGTTCGTCGGGCTTGAGAGCGATAGGGATGTCGTTCTTGCACTGCGCCTTGTCGCTGAACCAAATGCCGCCGGCCATGATGGCGAGCGTGTCGGCGTTGTCGATGGAGAAGTTTTTGTCACAGATACCGGGCTTAGTGTCGTCTTTGGGATCGGGGCAGATGGGCGTGCCGTCCTTCTTTTTGTCACGGCCTGCGGGCATGCGTCGGGAGCCGTAGGCGAGGTTGAGACAATTTTTCACACCGTACGCGTAGTCGATGGTTCTATTCGACGAGAGTTAGCGAGGGACTCAACTGAAAGGAGTGGGGATTTTACTTCTCTTTTGTACCCGTGAAGTAAGTCGTATGCGTCCATTCATGAAGAAGTGCCTGGGCCTTCCCAGCCCAGAAATCCTCCAAGTTCTTGTACTTAGGGCTATCTCCTGTACAGCCGGCAAGAATATCTGCTGTCGTCTGCAGTTGCAGCGTTGCCTTGGTGCCGGTGATATCGAACCAGGCGTCACAGAGATTCATGGTTTTCTTCCCGTCGTTCATGTGGGCGTAGTAGCCCTTTTGGCAAAACGCTGCGTTGGAATTGTCACAGGTGACGGTGAGGGGGTAATCTTTCGAACTGTCGTCGTTCACTTTGGCGCCTCTCCCGTACGAATCCTTGAGTTGGTTGATGATCGCGTTGTCTGGAATATCAAGGAGGTCCTTCGATATGAATGCTTCGCGGTATGTCTTGGGCTGGCCATCGTTGCCGAGGTTCTCGCTGGCGTATTTGGCCATTTTGGCGGCATTGGTGAGCTCGGTCTTGATGAGATCGAGGTCGTCTTGCTTCCTTTTGCAATCGATGGTGTATGATCTTGGGAAGAGGTGGGAGCTAGTAAAGGTTAGATATATGCAGGAGCAAAGGGGTGCCGTGGTTGGGTCCCGCCTTGTGTATACCTTCGTTCATGTAGCTGGACGTCTTCACTCTTTATGGTGGGTATTGCAAGAGTTTGTAGGGCGCCAAGGGCGACAAGCAAGCCCCCGTGCAGCCGGTAGGCAACCATTGTGACAAGAAGACGTTGTGAATGATACTCTTTCAAGAGTTAAAAAGAGCAGAGAAGCACAATGCTATCAATGGAAGTTATGGAATATGGGATGCGCTTTTCAGAAAATGCCAGTCAATGAAGAGGGTTGAGCCAGCATCTTTATATCAACGCCTGTAAGAGCAACACACGAACCCAAAGTCCAACAACCCACAGCCTACTACAACCAAGGCCATCTCGTAAGAGAATTGGCATCATCGGCCACCTGTTGGTCAGCCATTACAGCATCACAATGGGCCTTGAAACAGTCCTCAAGAACCGTATACTACAATAGCCATAAATATCTCGTAAGAAGATTGGGTCTTCAGGCGCTTTGGTTCAGCTATGACAGCATCTATGGGCCTGAAACGGTGTTGGAAGATTGCCAGGTGGCTGTGGAGGCACAGGAGATGTTGTGCTGAAGAGATTGTTATGTGGAGCGTTGGTAGATCTTGTTGGATTGGATTCTGGATTCTGGAGTCTGGAGTTGTGTGCGAGATTGCGTGCCAAGATGGAGGAATGGGCGTAGTCGGGCGCAGCAGATGTTGGGGGCGAAGAGCTGAAACGGTAGCTTCGCAATTCATTGCTCGTCCCGAACTCTCAATTGTGTTTCGCAGGACTGACGGACATTAGCTTATTACAGAGGGTTTTCTTTTACTAAATTGTACGGTGATTTACCACCTCGTGTGTACTGTGTGACTGTGTAGCATTCGTTGGTCACTTGTATTAAACATGAATATCAGGACGTTTCGGCCTGTCCCGTTCCTGGGAACAACTTTCATCCGGGTCATATAGACGCCAACTTGTTACCTGAGGCAAGATTTGATCTAGTGATCTATATCATCCTGTCTGGATTTCAGGAAAGATTCGCTGACGTAAGCACGGACAATTCCCATACTAACCTAATTGAGTAAATTGTTCCGATTTTCCATCTCCTATGAACAGATCAGTCTCAATCTGCTTCTAAGATCAAAACAGTCTGGAGAACCCTGTTGATGCAGCACTTTGTCCTGCATCTCTGCCCCACCCTCACTCATCTTCTCCTGTCGATCAAACTAAGATACGGGAGGCTGATACGTGCTGCGCCTTCTTCAGCCCCTCCGCATCAACCTCCGTTCAAGCATCCTGAATTCTGACCCCATTGCTTTCGAATAAAATCAGTCACAAAGTTTGAAAAGAGGCGTATTGCTGAACAAAGGCTCACCCCACATCGTCTGCCGAGACGAGATATTGGGCTGACCTAATCTCACTTTACTTGGCTGCAATAACACCAGTTGTAGCTGCAGCGGTAGTTCGTAAATACCCGTCTCCTTCGATATCTACTCTCTGCTCTAGTCGCCTCCGCTACTCAAACATCTTGCTCACGCTGCCGTCTTTCTCGACCAAAGCCATCAATAATTATACATTTCCATTGAGCATCACGATAATTGTCATCCTCCACCCTAATCATGGCATCTCCCTTTGAATATGAGGACCTCATGTCCGAAAAGATTAAATCTCTCGAAGCGCACAACAATCAATACGATCCCACCGGCAAGCTCAACGAGCTCCGTCTGCCCCCCAAACGCAAGCAGCAAGCCGCGGCACGACCCAAATTCTACAACCCGGAGCAACAGTACGCGCGTGCCCTCCCCTTACCCCAAAAGCTCCATCCTCTATCTTTCCAGTAGCACCTTTGACAAAACTCACGTATGTATTTCAGTGCAACATCTCCCCACGTCTCCGCCACCCTCTCTGGCTCCCCCACCTTCTCTCTGACTCCCTCGGCCTCTTATCCCATCCAAATAACCCTCACGCACCACGCCAACCCAGCTGGAAACCCTGAGAACAAGCCTGTCATCTTTCGCCTCAAAGACACCGCTCTGACCGAGATCGAGGATACGGATGTCTACCCTTGGCTTCTCCTCGTCCACGACACCGATGGCTCAGGCATGAGGGAGATTGATGACGGAAACCACGGCCCTGCCAAACCCTTCGACACAGATGATGACGAGGAAGAAGATGCATCGATACCTGTAGATGCTGAGCGCGGGTTCACTTCGCTTGCCGTTGGGGGAACCTTGACTTTCATAACAGATTTCCGCTTCACGGGCGAAGGAGTGGCATTGGAGCGAGGGCGACGGTACTCGCTTTGCTTCCGGGGCAGTTGGGTGAGGTGGTGGAGGTGGGGTACGCTGGAGGTATGGGCACTTCTCCTTTTCATCCTGGACTTTTCGATCATATGGCTGTAGGAAAAACCCGCGCGCAATCTGTGCAGATTACAACATTGGGACCTTCTTACCGCCTTTGAAGTTCTTCTCTGCCTTTGGTTTTACTTGTAAATGGTTTGGTTTTCTAATTCGAAGACTGGCAGGACCTTCGTGGCGAGCAAGTGCCAAAGACGCAAGAAAATGACGGAAAATCAATGATTATCATCGCGGCGACGAATCGGGTCGAATTTACGGTGAGTGAGTAGGGAGATCAGTCGCTGGTCAGCGGTCCTTTGGTCAAATCATTCTTCTCGGTGCCGAAGTGGTTGAGGAACGAGAACAGCGGTACGCCATACGCCAAATTCCAGGATGTGACTTGATTGGATATAGCAGGGCATGACTTAGTGGAGGAAGACCTCGGCGGGACGATGCCAATATATTACTAAGCAGGCGCTGATTAGCAAATCTCTTAGCGCTGAAAATCTGTACCTACAACAATCCTTCAGAAGGCCGCAGGACCTCGTTCATCTTACTCTTCAGCAAACCCTTTACACAATTGCAAAATACCACACTACCTCCTTCTTTCATCGGGTAGCCGAAGTCCTCGCCCTCACCCAAGACTCCATCAATACTTCCACTACGCTGAGGCTATCATCATCACACTGTGATAGTTCATCGTATACCCAATCATCTACAAGCCCAATGTGCTGCGACTCATGTCCATCAACATTCTCGTCCGCCTTCCAAGGGACGAGTTCATGTCAAGCCAATCAAACTTACAACGGCTACATGCCACTGCGCTCACTACAGTCTCCTTCCAATTCCAGCGGTAACGTCTGATGTCATGATCCGCTCGCAAATTCTCTTGCTCCCTGTCTCTGCAGCACAGATCGTCTCAAGTTGTCGCCCTTCTGTTGGTCTATGCCATGAATACTCGCAGGTAATGACTGGCTGTTGCTACTTTGAAATTCTCTAGTTGCATGATATTCCGAGACGGAACATGGCCGCTCTGTAGTCACTCGTCGAGGGCGTGACGACGCCATGAATTTTGAGCGGGCAAATTTCACACACTTTGCTAGGACTTATGAGCAATTGTGGTTGCCAATAAATGGGCGGGGTAAACGAGGCCATAGCCTACATGAAGCGTGGCTTCCGTTGCCTCCATGTGGTTACAGCATCCAAAACTTCCTGTACATGGCCTACCGGAGGATTTCGATCCGATTTATATCCCCATCTCATCAACAGTCTCCTATGTGTAAGTGATCTCTTTCTTTCAAGACGAGTTGTTTGCAGTATTGACAACACAAGGTATTATCCTGATGTATCCACAACTCCATTTCGAGGGTAGAATTGATAGATACCGCCTTTCGCGTGATCTAGCACATCCGCCGACGTCTGCGCACGATAGCGAATCCGGAGGTTCACCAACAGATAGTACGCGGACAAATAACATGCCGCACGTAAGCGCAAGTCTCGTTCATTATTTTGCTACTCAGCTGGGTATCGATGACCAGACCAGCACCACTGTACGACAAACGATCGCAAGGTGGATGGCAATCAACACTCAAGCAAGTTTCAGGGAATCGATTAAGAATAGTGTTGTCTATTGGTGTGCTCTGTCAACAATGATGCAAGTCGAGGACAAGCTTCGGGCTGGTGCTCCAGGAACGATTATCGACATTGATGACTTATTGGTTCGATTCAGTAAAGTAATTACGACTCAGATTGGCCAGCTCCACAAAGCTAGAGCTGAAATTACTGGAGGGGTTCCACCTACGGATATCAGAGCTGACCCCATGGAACAGAGCCGTCTCGAACCCGGGGACCTCGATCGTCTAGAATGGTACCGAATGATAACCAGTCTCGACTCTATGCTTGCAAACGCTCAGCAAGTATCGCAAACGAGGACCCAGAATCGCTAGCTGCGAATGACAAACATCCAAATTGAAGAGAGTTGAACGGCTATACAGCAGGCCGAGACCGTCAAAAGGCTCACTCGGCTTGCATTCCTGTTCATCCCAATATCTGTAACTTGCTCTGCATTTGGGATGAACATACAAGAATTGGCTCATAGACCACCACCTGTCTGGGTCTCTTTTCTTGTGATGATGGGGGTTACATTGATAACGATTATTTGTTCCCTTGAAACGACGCATAACATCTTTTGGGGATTCAGGAAGCTTTTGAGGCCCCTGGCGTCCAGGAAAATGGCCCTCAAAGCCCGAAGGTGGTTGAAGACCATAGTGTACGATCACACATCCTTGCAGCCAACATCAAAATTCGCTCGTCTCGTTAGACTGCTATATACCTTGTGCGTTGTCCCTGGGATGGTTGTGCGGGAGCTTGCCAGAGATGGAGCTCAGTACAAGAGGCAGCGCCGAGAGACCCGTCGTCATGCTCATGAAGCAGATGGAGAGCCATGAATATGGTGAGAGGCAGATGGAGAGATTATGCGCACAGGATTGATAGCCATTAGATGATTTTTGGCTCCCAACCATCGCCATCTGAAAACTCAGATCGAAACGAGCTGGTGTCTTCACGAAAAATACGAAAGTTTTGTCATCCATGCAGTGTCAGTATAGATAGATGTGATAGCGTTTTATCATCACGAAAGCAAACAAACAAAGAGTGGGCAGCCGAGTCGTAGATTTGGCAGAAGCGCTCAGGTCGAAGACTGATATAATTGCACGAAATCGGAGTTTCCTTCACATAGTGGTATCTTTCAATCGCTGGGATGCCGCAGCTCTATGATCCAGGTCACATCACTAACTAGCCTCCTGTCGCCGTCTCATATATCTCCAACATGTCCCGAACACTCCCACCGTCAAAAAATCTCATATCCTTACCCCACCGGTCACCGGATCGAAGCAGACAGCCGCAAAACGATAGCTATTATACGGCAGTGATGCCATCCGGAATCATACTCCCGGGGACGCATATCATTGCCCATACAATTGCTGCAAGCCCCTGCAGCGGGTACGAGACCAAACCACTCCATGCACGGCCTGTAGCCGCTACCTACCCTTATCAACATGTCACAGAGCCGCAACGCTCAGTCCACCCGCCATGATTTGCAATAATCTGGGGATCCGGGGAACCTGCATGAGCACCGTTGGCGCTTTGACGCATGACGAGATCTACCTCGTGTACCCCTCATGTACGGACTCGAGATGCGAGTTGCGAGATGCGGATAGATTTAGAATAGGGCAGATTTCGCAATCTTTTCACAAGCGTTTCTTCGCCGACGACGGTTCGCTATCTCGATTGGAATACATAAGATTCAATTGCAGGTACCTATTCACTTACTTCTCGACAATAGAAGACGCGACCCTTCATTACCAGTAGCATGTGCTCCTGTCCCTGCAGCAAGACAATTTGGAAAGAAAAATCCTGTTCGCGAAACTTGACACCACCCAGCTCTACCAAAAATGCTTGCTCCGACGAGCACGTCCATACAAGAAAAGCAGCTACGGACCAAAAGCTAAAGAATCGATGGAATCCCCATGCTATCGACAGTGCCTCCGCCTGCTTAGGTACGCCCTCAAATCTCACCGACATCGAATCAGGCCCAGCAGTCGCAGAGCACGTAGTTCTTCAATTCCACGGATCCAATTGTCCAGGATGTACGAACAAGATCACAAAGGCTCTCGAGTCGATACCGTTCATCCACAACATCGACATGAATGCTCTACAACTGCAAGCGGAATTTGACATGGACACAACTAAAGTATCAACTCAAGATCTCATTGACAGCGTCCGGCGCGCGACTGGACTCAAGTGCGAAAGAATCAGACATGGAATGCAAGAACTCGAAATCATAGTCCCTGAAGCTTCCAAGGGAATCCAGGACGCCCTACTCCCCGCCGGGATAACGGATGTGACCTACCTGAAACAACACACTTTTTCCATCAAATACGACGCAAAAACCATAGGAGCGCGGCAGCTTCTCAAAGCGCTGAATGCGCACTTCAATAACGCAGTCAGATTAGCTCCTCCCCACTCTAACGATGAGATACCCACCAATATCAGAAACGTGGTATGCATGACAGCAATATCCTGGATCCTCACCATCCCACTGCTAGTCATAGCCTGGGCACCACTACCTCCACACCCAATCACCTACGGAGCAACATCCCTTTCCCTAGCAACGGTGCTTCAGATCGTCATCGCAGGACCTTACTACCCGCGCGCATTCCGAGATCTGTTCGTAGCACGAGTGATCGGTATGGACTTGTTGATAGTGCTGAGCACGTCCATCACCTACTGTGTCTCCGTCGCGGCATTCGTTTGTGAAGTAGAAGGGAAGAAGTTGGCAACAGGGGTGTATTTCGAGACTAGCGCTTTACTCATCACGCTTATAATGACTGGAAGGCTGTTGAGTGAGTTTGCGTGTCATAGAGCTATCAAGTCACAGTCTGTGAAACCTTTGCAGCCGCGGTATGCATCCCTTGTGGAGTTGCCAGATCTTGCAGATGGGAAAGAAGAGGAGATTGACATCCGGTTGTTGCAGTATGACGATACCTTTAGGGTGAAAGCTGGAGAGGTGATTGTGACGGACGGGACGATCGTTTGTGGGACATCGGAAGTGGATGAATCAATAATCACCGGCGAGGCAAGACCTGTAGAGAAAACAGTCGGCTCATCTGTCATCGCTGGGTCACTCAACCACGAAGGGACCCTCCTGGTAAAAGTCACCCGATTACCCGGTGAAAACACCATCGACGAGATCGCCGGCATGGTTGAAGAAGTGACACAGGCAAAGCCCAAAGCTCAACATGTTGCAGATCAGGTCGCCAAATGGATCGCGCCAGCGATTGGGTCCCTCGCTATGCTGACTCTAGCCATTTGGTTTACGATCGGCGTCTCGGCACGAAAACAGTCGGCTGGCTCCGCAATGCTCGGCGCGCTACGTTATGCTGTGTCGGTTCTGGTTGTTTCGTGTCCCTGCGCGATAGGACTGGCAGTGCCGATGGTCTTGATCGTCGCCGGCGGCGTGGGTGCGAAATACGGAGTAATGTTCAAATCTGCGGAAGTGATGAGGAAGTTTCGAGACGTGACTCATGTTATCTTTGACAAGACAGGGACTTTGACGGAGAGCTCTCTGTCGGTTGTGAGTGAAGAGTACTGTTCCGTTTCAAGGAGCGCCACTGCTGGCTTTGTCCTTGCTTTGACCCGTGAGTCAGACCATCCGATATGTTGTGCTGTAGCGAGGCACCTAGAAGCGGAGAGGTTTGAGCCTTCTGAGGTTACCGATGTGAAGTCCATCATTGGTAAAGGTGTTGAAGGTATATGTAACGGTGGCGTAATACGCATTGGGAACGCGCGGTGGCTCGAAGTGGAAACCGAACCTATCGTGCAATCTCTCCTCTCGAAAGATCTCACAGTCCTTTGCGTCAGTATAAACACAAAGTTGGTAGCCGCTTTCGGTTTGACAGCTACACTCCGCCACGACGCCAAAGAGGTGGTGGCTAGACTGACCGAGCGTGGAATATGCGTCGCCATCCTAAGCGGTGACGAGTCTGGCGCTGTGCAGAAGGTCGCCAAGGAACTTTGCATCCCCCCACAAAATGTCAGATCAAGATGCACACCTCTTGAAAAGCAGCAATACGTGATGAAAGCAATGCATACCGGAAGTACAGTCCTCTTCTGCGGAGATGGCATCAATGACGCGGCGGCCCTTGCTCAAGCGGATATCGGCTTGCGTATCAGTGATGGGTCCCTTGCTATGTGCAGTGCAGGTGACGCCGTCCTCATTCGCCCATCTCTCTCGGGAATATTGATACTCATGGACTTGTCGAGGGACGCTTGGCGCCTGGTCATATTCAATTTTGTGTGGGCTGCATGGTACAATGCTTTTGCGATCTTGTTTGCTGCAGGGGCTTTTGTCAGAGTACGATTGCCTCCGGAGTACGCGGGTCTCGGGGAGGCTGTTAGTGTTCTGCCGGTTATTCTCGTTCCGATGCTGCTGCGGTGGAGAAAATATCAGTGATTTGTATCCTCGGCTCGAGCAATTTCACGTTGTTATCAAATTAGCGTACCACACCAGTCAAAAGTGATTTTATCAAATAAGCCCGCTTTTAATGTAGCTCTTCGGGGGTAATGTATCCATTCCTCGTGTGCTCCAACATCAACCTATTCTTTCAGAAACCCATCCCTTATCAGAAAGTCTTTCATTCATGAATCATTATCTTTTGAAACAGTGGTTGGGTGCTTATGTGTTTAATTATGCAGGAAAGTGAACATTGCACCGGACAATCATCATCCAAGCACAATCTCGCATTCCATCTTCGAGCGCCGTCCACCCTCATGAAAGTTCAGATGCCGAGCCAAAAATTTGAGGTAACAGCTCACCAACCCACAGCTCTTACTTGGTCTAATGGCCTTGGGAACGTCCTCAATTGATTCATTCGCAACGCCAATTCGAGTGCTGAGTCGTCGTATGCCGACAACGGCGGCTCAGGTGCCCAATATACCGGATCGTGCTCGGCTACCCAACGCTCCCCTCGCCCAGCTAGGACGACCTCCAATTCTTCCTGCGCTCATTCTTCTTTGAGCTTCACATTTTCTAGATTGCAAAATCGACATTTCTTTCTTGGCGCATAGTACACAACAGACTGGGACGGCGTTCGCGGTCGAACCAGGGGTTTTCCCAAGCAAACGTTTCCATTGCAACTTGTGCTTGCACGCAGTTACTTTCACTACCTCTCAATCCCTCGCTGCTTCCCCACTTGGAAGATCATCCAGTACCGCACGCACAATGTTCAGTCCTCATTCACCTAGCCACAGGACGAATACAAGGGCTTCCGCACAACAGCCGCGTGGATGATCGTGTTCACGCCCAAGCTCACCAACGTTCTCTAGCCACTCCTTGTTCTTGATAGAGCCTTCCTGTGCGACTGAGACAATGTAGAGGTTCGTGCCAAAGGGGTATTTCCACTTTACCGCGAAGCCCTTTCCATCATATACCTGACCGATCATGTCTAGTCTGAGGTTCCCAAATTCTCTATTTAACAATTCCAGGTAGCGTGTACCGGCCGAGTCGAGTATCGAAGCAACGGCTTTTCTTCTACCATCGTCGTTATCGGCGGTGTACATCTTTTCCCACTCTGCCCAATAGAGCGCTACTTCCCTTGTCACAAGCCTGTCGAGGAGATCTTGCTCCTGTCTTGTGAAGTGGAGCTGTGGTACCATACGGAACCAAGGCTTCAATTGCAAGGGTTTATCAATGTCCGCTTGAATATTTTCATTAGTCTCGAAATCATTCAAGGTGTTCCACTTGATCAGCGAGGAGCCCGTGAAAAGCTCCTGTCCGACCCATAAAGCGCTCACACAAGCTGGACAGCCTATGAAGCCTTTTCGATCTTTGAGGTTCGTGATCAAAGCCTAAAACCTTTGTTGGGCAGCTTGTGGCTTTCCATAATTACCTAGTATTGCCAAAGGGTTTCGTATTCCTCCTGTACTACTGGCTTTGATTTCTAGTGTGAGTAGGATAGCTTCCATGAGAATCTCTGTCACCGGCCGTATGGTTGTCTTCTCTCTTGTCTCTCGCTCTTCGCTCAAACTCAGAATGATTGACCATATCCCCAATTTGCTTATGAATTCTTGATGAGCTTTTGAAAGAGATCCGAATACTGTATCGTATCCGTATACTGTCGAGTCCATGAATACCGTGGAAGATACCCTGCCTTTGAGCCCCTTGGATGTGGTTTTAAGTTTTTCAAGCTGTTCGATCAGCGGGCAAAGCCAAAGATGCGTAGTGGCCTTCAGCCGCAGGGCATCCAGCCGAGGATCACCATCAGTCGTGTATATTGTCGTATCACTGATGATAGCGTTCCAATAATCTCAAAGTATGGTCATATCTAGTGCAGTTGAGACCATATTTTCGTGTTGCCTCGCTTCTTATCGTTAATCTCACATTGCTGGATCACACCGTCGTCATCGTTGCATAATGTGAGCGTCCCAATTGGTACCTTCAATACGTCTCAGACGCAGGATTCCCGACTTGCAGCCCCCCCCGGTCACTCTCAAATCATGTCCTAGCGACTTAGACGCGGAATGCATGGGTACCCAGCAGGTGGATCAAGTATGACAGCTGATCATGCGTATCTTATATATATATCTGTAGTGTGCCTGTCGATGGAGGACGCAGCTAGGATACGAGGTATCACCCCAGGTTTTGAGTAGCGTAGTCGACGCTGCAATGGAGAGTTCAGCACACCCAAGGTTAGAGAGCATGTATTTATGTTCAAGGCATTGAAGTATTGAGGAGTGATTCAGTCATATTGCATGATATTCACTCATCTTTCCACCGCTTCACAATGATGGAGATTTTATACCACCCAAACTTACAGAGCGTGAAGTCATGTTGAAGGTGTTGACGTATAATGAATGATTCAATCATGTTGCAAGACATTCACTCACCTTTCTACCGCCTCACTACAAAGATTCACCGATATTCCATGCGTCGACATCTCAAAATCGTTCAGAACCCCGAGCTATTATTTAGTTGGCAGCTTGGAAGCTCTCGGGGCTGACTGAAGTTCACGTCGCTCAATCGTGACACTACCTCATCCGTCCCAGTGCGCAACTCTCCAAAGAAGCCTTATTCGCCATCAGTCCACATGGAACCCACCCGCGGGTAATAGTAAAGTTCCGCATCTCTTTTGCATCGCATAAATTCCCCGCCGTCATCAGAGTAGCAAACCTCTTCCTCCTTCTCCTCATCCCAGTACCAAGTCATCACATGCGCAAGTCCAGGCCCCCACATGGATTCCAATGTTGGCCTGTCGCCACCTCGCCGCTCTAACGTAAACACGAAATCTGATCCGAAGCGTTTCAGAAATGGTGTGTTGTCATCCTCCTGTGGCTGGTTGTCGCGCGTGAAGATGATCTTTGCGATTGGCGTACGATTGTAATCCCCAGGAAACACCCCTTTAGCTCCGCGGGCATTACGCGGCACCCTCTTCGGCACGTGGTGTTTAAAGTCCTCCTGAGATCCTTCGTTGTCGTCGTTGGGCCATTCATGAGCCAGCACGAACCAGGGATGATGATCTCTTCCCCGATCCATGTCCATGACAAGAACGTGTCCAGTCATTGTCCAGATGATACGACCTTTGGTTATGGATTTTTTGACGACCCAACCAAGAGATGCAAAGCGCCTTAATTTCTTATCCTTATTAGGCTGCATCATGTCAGAGGGCAAGATCACTTCCGAAGGGTGCCCGTCGGAATAGCTGATTGCTCCAGAATCGGATGCTGCTGGCGAAAAGGTTGTGAAATCCTCAGTGCGAATTTCAGATTCTGGGAGAGCTCCAATTTCGGGTATAAGGCCCAGATCGATGTCGTTGTACAGCTTACCCAGTGGAAGGACATCAAAGCGGCTTGGAGTGAGAAGCTGCACCAGCCTACTTGGTCCAGATCCAGGATCCTGCCGTAGAGGATCGAATTCGTAGGCTGCATCCCAGAAATCCTTCTCTGTTGGTCTGTCTTGTTGCCATGCCCGCCGCTTTTCTGTGTTTTGTTTCTTCGTAATGTAATACAGAAGTTGTTTGACGGTTGCGCCTTTCATGAATGGGTACTTTTTGCTCGCGTCTTTGAGGGCAATCTCGACGTAATCTCCAGTACCCGCGGCTTTGGATCCAGTGCATGCGGTAACAGCAGAATGGTAGATTCGGTCGTATACTTCTTCGACGGATTGAGGTGTGGCCATGGTCACTGAAATCACATAAGATTGCGGTGGGAAAGCTGTCGTTTGGTTGTTGCAAGCGTGTGAAAGTGATTTGATAGAGACAATATATATATAAGAATCAAATGAAAAGGTTTTCATCGCGCTTGTTCATGAGTCACACCAATCGATCCATGTCTGAGAAAGGAGTGGACTCCGGCTCCACAGCTGACCCACATTGCGCCAATGAAAGCTTACCTCCGCCAATCCCAGGCAAAAAGAACGGTAGGGAAAGTGGCACTGATGGGCTAGTGAGCACCATGAAGAGTTCAATATGTGAGACGAAGAGCCCGACGAAAGGGCCCGGTGGCTGGATGGAAACATGCACCTCAGCAAGTTGGTGACAGAAACCACTACACACTAGCGACTTAGCAGAAAGTACCCACTAAATATTTATGCAATGCGTCGACGTTTCTCCATTAGCATTGACAAAGAGGAGGAGATTCCTCTGCCAAGGTGCGCTAGTAGCACCTCAGCCATGCCAAGCTAGTCTCTAAGCCTCTTCGGGCTAGCGGTACCGTCCACGCAGTGCCGAGCTGCCGTTTTGCCCGGCTTGGCACGTCTGAGGACGGAATTTTCCGTCCCACATCTTCACTGGTATTATCACTATTAGAACTATCTATGAAAATATGTGTAGTGTGCTATCAACTGAACACTGTATGTTTCGACTCTTTCAACGTACAGCCTTTCCAAACGATAAGATGAGCCAGGGCAGTTTTACCTTGATAGCATGTCACCTCCGGTGAATCCATCTTCCTCGGTCTTCTTGTTCCGACTTCTTTCTCGCCATATGATGCTACCCATGAAATTTATCGTCGTTGCGCTACCTCCATTTCAGCCTGGGGTTTGGAGTGCATAATTCGTCAGAAGATTCATGAGCTGTCTGACATCGCCATTGCTCGATGCTCGAAAAGCTTCCTTTCCACCAAATCATGCTGCTCTGCTATCGCGAGGTACATGCAATCTACTGCCTCGTTGAGCTACGAGAGCTGCAGGCTATTTTGGATGGGAGAATCTCTCCGAAGTGTCTCTCCTTTCCTGGTGTTTCATCTTCCCGTGATGCGACCAACCTTCGAGATGCGCCTATATCTGACACCTGAAGTGCGCTTGAGGCGCAACCGTTTGAAACCGAAAGCTGGAAGCATCGATTTTAAACATAGGCCTCTCATCGAGCTTGAACCCCCATGATCTTCCCCAAGTCCTTCGGTCAGGTTGGCTTGTTTCTAATCCAGATCCTATTGTATCATGGCGAAATTAATGTTTGGTGTCCCGTTTCGGTAGAGCCTTAAGTCAGGAACGAAGTGATTGTATCGCATCACAAGGACATGAATGCGGGGCGCTTGAAAGGAAGCCTGCTTGCGCATGCGTTTGAGTGGAGGCTACAGCATATATGATAAATGCGCCTTTTCTTGACCATGTCCCCTCTTCCCTAGCCCACTCTTTCATCTAGAAACTGCCGTTCATCCATATTGGAGGCGAGAGAATCACTCTCCTCGTGCTGTGTTGTGCTGTGCAACCGCTGGTCAAGGCCCATCTCTTTAGCTTGTCAATATGTCCCCTTCACTTAAGCCGTCACTCATCCCCATCATCCTCTCGGCATTCTTGTCTCTCGTCAGCGCTCAAACCACAGATCCCGTCACTGGGGTGGTCACCATTCCAAAACCGAACAATGCAGCCGGCTGGTGCTACTACTGTTCCGACAACAACGCACCCGCTCTCTGCAACCAGGATTGCAACGTAGCAATCCAGCGTCTTTGCGCCGAGAACTTGAATGAGGCACTCACCACCACAGAAAAAAGCTGCCAACTCTCCTACCTGCCTCCCCCATACCCCTGGAGTAGGAACGGAGCTCACAGCCTTCAGCCGACGGGAGATCAATGCATAAGCCTTTTTAGTGGTATTTTGAATAACTGTGGCAGAGACGCTGGTACCCCAGCATTAGCAACCAACAAGGGCTTGCCAGGAGTCAATCTCACGTACTGTACAACAAGCGGCGGCGGAGGTACCTATGGCTGGATGGACGACGGGACTCCTATCAACGGCCAACCCCGTATGATCATCACGACCCCAAACACAGATCAATGCGGTCAATCACAAGCATCATGGCAACAAGCAACCTCCGTCATTCAATGGAACGACAGTAAGCCGCACCCACCCAATCCCCCCACTCTGTCATCCACTAACAGATCCCCCACAGGCTGGATCGGCCCCAACGACCAAGTAGTCCTAGACACCAACCCCCCCTCCCTAACCGCCAACGCCATGCTCGCCGGAATGTCCACCTTCCCCAGCCCAAATCCCAATTGCGAAACCGAAGTCTGCGACATCTACGACAACCCCTACTACGTGAAATCGGTCTCCAACCCCTGGCAAGACGGCCAAAAACGCATGCTGCGCCACCGCGTCGTCTTCGAAGGCTGGAGCATCGAAGCAGGCGCCGTCCGCTTCTTCAACGCCCTCCACGACCGCTGTCAATTCTGGCCGTACAATTGGCAAGTATACAAGAACGGCACGCAGACCGTTGCCGATTTCGGACTGAGTTCATGGTCGAAGTCAAAGGTCGCACCAGGCATTTTCGACGTGGGCAGTGAAACTGATCTGTGCTGGTGTATCCCGTATGCTATTTTTGATGCCAGTGTGGGGCTGTTGACGTCTGTGACGGGGTTTTGTCAGGCGAAGACGACGTTTCCGGGTACGGCAGAGTTTGCGCCGGCGAGGAAGAGGGGGTTGGAGTTTCATGAGGGGCCGGGGATGTTGAGGGAGGTTACGGGGAGTGTGGAGGAGGTGAGGCAGAAGAGGAAGGTTAGGGAGGAGAAGAGGGCGGTTGAGAAGAGGAAGAGGGAGTTGGAGGATGTGGGGATGGAGCAGATTGCGGATATTATTTCTTAAGTGTGGTGTTTGGATTGAGTGTCTCGTTCTAGGGGGTTTTGTGTGCATTTGGTATATCGCGGCGGTCTTCTAGGTTTGTGAGGTGTAGTGTGAATGGAGCGAAGCTTCTCATATGCAACATTCTCAGATATATCAATATTGACGTTTCTGGATAGTCTTCTCCCGCGATAACAACGAACGTTCCTCCGGTACCCTCAGCACAATCTATAATTCCACTTGCAAAGGCATGATTCATCTTCAAGCAAGCGTGATTTATCTGGTGAGGAAACACAGCCAATCCACGTAGCTGTCTGTTCCTCTCTAACAGCCACAATTCCCCACACGAAGGGCTATCTCGAGTCATCGCTGACTCCTAGACAAGCATGTTCGAATTGCCACACCTGCAGAACGTCCAATCGATTATGACTGCTGAGACGAATCCGACGATACGAGCTTAACATTCGATCTATCGAATCCTGAACATGCGGTTCTCGGTCGTCCCAGCTCATCGCCTTTGTATAACGCTGATTATAACATCTTATAAGAGGCTCTTCATAACCACCTGCAGACAAGTTACATAATGGTCATCATCACCGGTCATAAAGAACATAGTCGTATAGAAAATCTCAATGTAGTGCGAGAATCAAGATCGCACTTGCGAATACATTCAGTACATATATCCAATCATCGCTCCACAATACCATCGACATCATTCACCACAGCAGCATTCAGAGCCCAATCCGCTCCATCCGTACACTCCACGCTCCTTCCAGCCTCACATCTCCCATCCACCCCTCCCTCTCCACATCATTCTCAAACATACCATAACTCACATCGCC
>JAABUK010001641.1_pt1 | contig 42041 bp, 45 predicted proteins | sample 5559141 | NCBI WGS metagenome assembly JAABUK01 (sample SAMN10711869, study PRJNA513367) | rock metagenome | isolation source: Antarctica rocks | place: Antarctica: Victoria Land, Pudding Butte nord | collected 2016-01-03 | reverse complement strand
AGAAATTATCATAACCCGTTGATTGTTACGTAAATAATGATAATGATAATTTAATGAATATACACATTTGAGCACTCTACCTTTCCACGGGGGTGACACAAGTCGTCGCACACCCTAGTACCAACTGGGGACGCATCTTCTAGCCGTTTGCGGCTTAGGGTGTGCGACGACTTGTGTCACCCCTGTGCTTTCCAACGGATGTAATACCCAAGCCGACGAAGTTTAAAGGAAAACGTTCAGCTAAATTAGCGCATAAAACTCTGCATTCCCACAATATCAGCATCATGGCCAATCATTCTTCATTCTCTAATGCGAAACGACCGGCGCCGTTGGCTCAAAGAGCGAGAAGTTTTGACCCTTGAGCTCAGAAAAAGCCCTTACAGCTCGCACTTATATCTGCACAGAGCCAGTTGCCATGAGAAGTTGGGATTCTCAGACCTGGCTGCGAGCGATGCGTATAGAGCCTTGCTCTTGACGGACGAAGTGCTTGACGAGGGGGGAGAATATCATGAACAGGCTGTAGACGCACTTGCAGCCGTGACGAGTAGAAAGACCGGATTTGCTACTGATGGCTTTGTTGGAACGCGTCTGCATGGATCAAAACACGCCTCTGCAGGCACGGACGAGGATGGACCAGAAGAGGAAGACGACGAGAGCGTCGGTGGATGTCAGTGCAACGAGACTGCCAGGGAGCATGCTTTTCAAAGCTACGAGATACTAGCCCGCACACTGTCAAGTTGCGGTGATTCGAAAAGCGCGTATGACTTTACGCAGCGAGGCTTGATGGCTTTCCCAGGCACAGTGCAATTACAAGCACTGGAAAAAAGTGTCATTGAAAAGTACAGGCAGATGCTGCTTCAAAGGAAACGTGTGTGGAACCACTCGGACTTCAATCCCAGAGAAGACCTCCCAGAAAACGGTTCTACTAGACGAGAGATATATCCCTGGAACGATCATGAGCCTGACCGCTTCTCGGAAGAGAGCCTCTCTTTTATCAATGGTGAGATTCAAAAAAGCGCTCCAAAATGCAAAGTCTCTGTAACCGAGCTTCCGGTCTTGGACGGAGATGCTTCGTACATCAAATCTCAACCTACGACGATCAAACAACTGGGCATCTTTACAGTCGCAAACATCGAACCCTGTGAACCAGTGCTTCTCGAAGCTAGCGTTCTCACCTCCTCCACTCGTCTACACGACCCGCTCTGCGATGCCTGCTCCTCGCGCCTCCCACCATTCTCTCCAGAAGATCCTTTACCAACATGTCCCAATTGCGAAGACATCGTCTTCTGCTCACAAGCTTGTTTTGAGCGAGCTCAGAATATCTACCACCCTGCTATTTGCGGCATACTGGATTTTGATATCGTAGCCAAAGATCCCTCGCCTTTCGCCGCCACAAGCGCTCTCTACACTCTCCTTGTTGCCCGATGTATGGCAATGGCCGAGTCACAGGATATCCACCCTCTCGATCTTCCCCAAATCAAGTTTCTTTGGGGTGACTACAGCCATCCCAACTATCCAGCAGAGCATACCCTGCCCTTCAGCTTCTCCAACAACATCGCACAACCACTGCACCTCCTTGCGCGACTCGACAAGGACCCTTTCGCTCCGGAAGTACTAAGTCGTTATGACACATGGGTCATCAATACATTGTTCGCCAAGTTCCGCGCTACAGCAAACGCCAAGATGAATGAGCTAACTGGCATGCCGGAGGTGGCGGGCGTACACTGGTTATGGAGTTTGGCAAATCATAGCTGCGCGCCGAATGTAAGGTGGGAATGGGAGAAGGGAGCTATGGGATTTGTGGCGAGGGGTGGAGAAGAGGACGTGAGATGGGGCGAGGACAGAGGAGTTGAGGATGGGGTGGAGAGACCGAAAGGTGGTATACGCAACGGGGAAGAGGTGCTGAATCATTACTGTGATGTGGACTTGCCTGTGAAGGAAAGAAGGGAATGGGCTGTGGGTGCTCTGGGCGGTGTGTGTGTTTGCGAAAGGTGTATCTGGGAAGAGGATCAAGAAAGCGTTGAGACGCAATGATGTGCGTGGCTATTTGGGAAACTGCCTTGTATTGGATACTATATCAGGTGTCCATTCTGTGCCCATGAGCTTCCACCTCGTTGCTCAGCCAGATAATCCTTCTTCGGAAATAGATTTCTCTCTGCTGGGCTCGAATAGCGCAAGGAGATCACTACATACGCTCTGAGCATTGCCGCATGGTCACGATTCTAAAACCAGAGATGCTGGCATCTAAATAAGGGAGATGGCGTGAGTATACTTAACAGCAACAGAAAAAGTAAAGTACATGATGTAGTCGAATCCTTCGTGGATAATAATAGACATATCCAACTTTATTCTTAAGTACGGTCTTTTCAATGCTTGGCGCTTGGTCGACCCAGCTTGTGCACAAGCTGCATTCCACGAACAAGTATCAATCATGACGCCAGGTGTAATATTTTGGACATACTTTAGTTCCAATCGTCTTCTAGTCAATCAGAATGGCTGAGAGAGCGGAGGTGGAGCCTCGAAAGCACAATAGGGAGCTGGATCTAGGGATATAGCTGACAAGGTCAAGAATGTCGTGGAGGGTTAGCAGGTCAAGGTCTGGAAGTTTAGAGTTGGACAAAGAGAGGATATTGCCGCATGCGAGTGACGGGCCTGAACTGATATTTCGAGCACGACTTCTATCTATTCCTAATTCTGGATACCACCCTAGCTTACACGATGGCTTTAGACGTGTCCAGCCACTGGCTTGGGAGCGTATGGTTCTTCCAGATACTTGATCTCGTCTTCAGTCAGCCTCATGTCCCGCACAGCACAGGCTTCATCAAGCCTCTCGACACTAGCCAAGCCGACGATGGGAATGCAACCCTTGCCTCCGATCCACGCCAGTGCAACTTGACTCATATTCCAACCCTTCTTTTCAGCCACCTCCTGAACTCGTTTGTTGATGGTTTCGTCTGCTTCCGTGAGCCCACCACTGAAGGCAATGCTCATCCTAGACCTGGCTGACTCGACTCCCAAAGGCTTTGCCAGCAAGCCTGAGAACAAAGGACCCCAGGGGATCAAACCCACACCAGTCTCGTTGCAGAACTTGTTCATCTCCCTCTCCTCCTCTCTGTAACACAAATTGTATTGGTTCTGCATGCTCACGAATTTCGTCCAGCCGTTCTTCTCAGCAACGAATTGCATGCGAGCAAATTGGTACGTCCACATGGAGCTTGCGCCAATGTAGTGGACTTTGCCAGCTTGGACAAGGTCGTGGAGCGCCTTCATGGTCTCTTCCGGAGCAACCGAGGCATCGTATCTGTGGATTTGGAGAAGGTCGATATAGTCGGTTCCGAGACGCTTGAGTGAGGCATCGACAGCTTTGAAAATTGCTCCGCGTGAGAGACCTGTCAGGCCCATAATAGTCAGCTCAAGCACCTTTAGGAAGACGTTCCATCTTGAAAGAGAGGTGCTCACCGCCTTGATTCACATAATCTTTGCTCTTTTGCATCTGTGCCTCAAATGGCCAATTGAAAATGCCCGCTTCATCTGGGACAGTTCCAAAGCACTTGGCTAAGAGGGTCAGCTTGTGTCGGGGTATCTCGAACGCTTTGATCGCCTTTCCAACAATCTCCTCATTCATGCCGCTGGAGTAAACGTTCGCGGTATCCCAGGTCGAGAGGCCTACTGTTGGATCAATTACTGATCTTCGGTATACTACCATATGTCCTACTTACCTCTGTCCCAGGCCGCTTTCAATATCTGCAACCCTTCGTCTTCCTCTATTACCCAGTCCATCCAGTCCTTACTGCCAATACCCATGGTACCAAGGATTGGCGAGGAGACTCGAAGCCCAGAGGAGCCCAACTGGACATACTCGACCTTGGTGGCATTCACGCTCCTTTGCAGTGAGGCGGGAATAGGTGGCGCAAACATTTTCTTGCTAGTGAGATTTTTTATTTTGAGGTAAGGTTTCACGAAATATCGATGCTGTCTACAGTATCCGTGTGCAACAAAGCCTTATATATAGGCAGAGGAATCCACCTACACATCGGCATCGGCCTATCCAACGGATTTATGAATCACATATCGAGAGTATTTCCTGAATGGGCTAGAAAAAGCAAGTGTCCCTCGAGTATATGGGCAGGGGAGTCCACCTGCACAATTGAAAGATTTGTAACACTCATATCGATAGTATTTCCTGAAAGAGCTAGACACATCAATTCTCCCTTGATAATTGTGCAACGGACTCTCGCCTGGTCCATCGAAAACTGTAATCAGTACCGTAGAGGTGCGCGTGCGGACGGGTTTTCGTCATATCAGAGCACTCAGAGCGGCAATATCGATGCGTTGCCAAGCCACTAAGCCCATCCTGCTGATTCTCGCGAAGGCTAATCGTAAAGCCGCAAAGCCCATGGTAGCTCTCGTCAACTTGTCATCCTTAGCTGTCTAACATGTGTTCTCCTGAGCGCGAGGACTTGGTTAGCAATATGCTTCAACTACCCATAGAGGTACTGCATCCGCAGAAGTATCTGCAACAGTATGATTTCGACCCAGAAAGCCACCATGAAAGTCGTCCTCGGGGCGATGTCCTTCGGCCAAAAGAGTACGTGATTCCATGTATTTTTGTGCGTTTAACATTGCTGAATGTGCTGAAGGCCTGGCACCGCATTGTCGGGTCACTGATATCGAGACTGGGAAGTCAATCTTGGACGTCTTTCAACAGCATAGGTAAGTCAACGAATGCCCCTCAGTAGTATTGTAGTATTGCGGCTTACTCTATTAGTCACGCAGAGATCGATACTGCACGCCGTTACGGCAATGGCACATCGGAGACCATGCTCGGCGAATTGAATTGTCAGGAGCGTGGGCTACTTATCAGCACAAAGTACCTCCCTCCGTTTCACTCCAATCCCGAAAATGCTATACCTGAAGGCTGGGGTTCGTCTTTGGTCTTCTCCGCTTCGCAACGATCAAAATGGTAACCGCTATTTACAGACTTCTATCGCCGCTATCATTCCGATATGCTCCGCATGACTCTCCAGAAGTCACTCGCAGAGCTTGGAGTGCACAAGTTGCACGTTTACTATCTTGGCCCTGATCGCTCTGTTCCCCAGAGCGACATCTTTCGCGGCGTCAACGCGGTTCATCAAGAAGGTCTCTTTGCACAACTGGGGCTCACCGGTCACCCTGCATGGGAAGTCGCCCAAATTTGCGAGCTGTGCGATCGTGAAGGATGGGTTAGACCGTCTGTCTATCAAGGCAAATACAACGCCCTCCATCGGGCTGTCCAGCCTGAGCTCTTGCCTTGCTTGAAGCACTACGGCATTAAGTTCTACGCGTTCAACCCTATCGCTGGAGGGTTCCTGGCCGGCGGTGAATCGCATGAGAGAAATAGGAATGGGAGCTATGGGACGGAGGAATACTTCGCTGCGATGGAGCTGCTGGATCCGGTCATTGAAAAGCATGGACTAACACTTAGGGAGTGTGCCCTAAGCTGGGTGGCGCATCATAGCCGGCTTGACGTCGAGAAAGGCGACGCAGTCTTAATGGGTGCGAGCAGTGCGGCGCATTTGGAGAGCAATCTTGCGGACCTTGGGAAGGGCCCACTGCCGGACGAGATTGTTGGGGCGTTAGATAGGGGATGGGAGAGGGTTAAGGGGGTGAGCGGGAAATACTTCTTTTGAGAGTATGCAAAAATAGCACTAGGGCAATATGATAATTCTGTGGTGCCGAATGGGCCTCATTCAATCAATTAGATACAATCGATTGCCACCGAGGTACATGTTCCAGTGGTGCGGTTGATTGCACGTGATCTTCCGCGAAGCACTTTACGCAATCTTTGAGTAGGCGGTTGACAAAACCGCGAATTTGATGATGGTCTGCAATGCCTAGGTAAGTCAGTACGCGATATCCATTGCTGTGTCTCTGATTGAACAGCTGTTAGGGAGATCATCACTATCCAAGCTGGCCAATGCGGCAATAGCAGTAAGTTCCCCATTCTCGACGCGCCTTGATACAATGCAGGATCTCCACTTTGGAGGTTGTCGCTGACGCAGCTACAGTTGGTAGTCAATTCTGGCAGCAATTATGTCTTGAGCATGGAATCAGCCAGGATGGAAATCTTGAGGACTTTGCGACGGAGGGTGGGGACCGAAAGGATGTTTTCTTCTACCAGGTGGGGTTGCCGATAAATTCAATGTAGGGTAAGCTAACCAGCGTTTTCAGAGTGATGATACCAGATATATACCACGTGCAATACTCTTAGATTTAGAGCCAAGAGTATGTCAGTTTCTACGGTCAACACGTGTGTGGGGCGTGGGACGTTGAGCTAACAGTCCGCTCCTAGGTCATTCAAGGCATACAAAATGGACCGTACAAGAACATCTACAATCCGGAGAATTTCTTTGTGGGATCACAGGGTAGTGGCGCAGCCAACAATTGGGCTGCTGGCTATGCTGCTGGAGACACGGTGCAAGAGGAGGTATTTGACATGATAGATCGAGAAGCCGATGGCAGCGATTCATTGGAGGGCTTCATGCTGTTGCACTCGATTGCTGGTGGCACAGGCTCCGGCCTTGGAAGCTACATACTGGAACGGATGAACGACCGCTTTCCCAAGAAGCTGATACAGACGTATTCGGTCTTCCCAGACACGCAAGGCGGGGGAGACGTGGTGGTGAATCCCTATAACAGCTTGCTCGCTATGCGGCGGCTGACGCAGAATGCCGACTCAGTCGTACGTCCGTGCTGCAAATTTGAAGCAGACAACCGGACTGAAGTGATTACAGGTCGTGCTGGACAATGGAGCGCTATCAAGGATAGCAGCCGATCGACTCCATGTTCAAGAACCGTCTTTCCAACAGACAAATCAGCTAGTATCTACTGTCATGTCCGCCAGCACAACCACTCTACGATACCCCGGATATATGCATAACGATCTCGTTGGAATTGTCGCCTCCCTCATACCCACTCCTCGGTGCCACTTTCTTATGACCTCCTATACACCTTTCACAGGCGATAACGTCGAACAAGCAAAGACAGTCCGAAAGACAACAGTTCTTGACGTGATGCGGAGACTGCTGCAGCCAAAGAACCGCATGGTCTCAACAACGCCCAGCAAGACGAGCTGCTATATCAGCATACTCAACATCATCCAGGGAGAGGCAGATCCGACTGAGGTGCACAAGTCACTCCTGCGTATTCGCGAACGGCAACTCGCGACTTTCATACCATGGGGCCCAGCTTCCATACAGGTCGCACTGACAAAGAGGTCCCCATATCTGCAGAACACACACAGAGTCTCGGGTCTCATGCTGGCAAATCATACATCAGTCGCAACGCTGTTTAAGAGAATCGTCGTTCAATATGACAAGATGAGGAAACGCAATGCGTATCTGGAGGGATACAAGAAGGAGGCGCCATTTGCGGATGGACTAGGCGAATTCGACGAAGCCAGAGCTGTGGTCACAGACCTGATTGGAGAGTACGAAGAGGCGGAGACAAAGAGCTATCTGGACCCGGACAAAGGCAAGGAGAAGGCGGAGGGCAGCTGAATGTACGTGTCAAATGGATATTGATGCATCGACGGTTGTGGGACACAAAGACTGTCGTTTGGCGTTTGGCCATGTAGTCACCTGGTCGTGGAGTACATGAGGCCGGTTTCCGCCATCAGTGAGGTAACTTAGCAGGATGCTTGGAACCCTCAACTTTTCTGCCACTCTGAAAATACTGCGTAGAATGAGGTCGAGGATCACGGGAAATCAAGTGATGTGCAGGGAGAGGCATCGAGGAGTAGAATGATATGGGCAGCCAATAATCATAAGGGCGCCACAGCAGGAGCGTCGCACTTTCCCTAGTGCGTCATGTTGTGGCGCAGTAATTGATCTGCATCGATCCCTGGTCATTCGCGTTCATAAAACGTTGTAAAATTGCATGCTCCTTTCCAAAACATCATCCTCTCCAACAAGATCATACAGTCATCCTCGTGCAGCGCATTCAAAAGACCACAACGATCATACGTCGATAAATATGGCGTTCACAGCTAGGTATGTTGAGTTCTCGTCCTGCTTTTGCGAAGTCGTAGTCGTGGTCTTTCGGCGACCGTCCGCGGCGACGATCAACAATCCTTCAGCGCATGCTCGTGGACAACCGTTCAATCAATATCGAAAATATAGCTGACTTTGTTACGTTGTAGCGATATCTGCAAAATCATCCTCGCCATCTTCCTCCCCCCTCTCGGTGTCTTCCTCGAACGCGGTTGCAATGCCGACTTCCTCATCAACATCGTCCTGACGATACTGGGATACATCCCTGGCATCATCCACGCCTTGTAAGTCACCCTCGTTCATCAAATGCGGATCTTTGCGATGATCCGCCGTCCCCCGACGTTGTTAACATAAGCTAATCGTCATACAGGTACATCATCCTGAAGTACTAGCGGTGGTTCACATTCCCTTGATCAACATGATCTGGCACCGGAGTTTCGTCATACCATCATAATACCCCCCCCGCGTTTCTTAGAAATTGGTAGCACAAATATCGAGACTTGCCTGCCACCCCTTCTCGACTCCAGACGCGATCAGGAGCATAAGTCTTCAAGCATCGGCAGGCAGGCCAGGGTTGAGCTCATTGGAACAATGGCAGCATGCGAGTTATTGCCTTTGCGCTTAGTCGATATTTTCCACGGCCTCCGACCATCAGTTGGCCGATAATACCATAGAAATTGAACTTCATTCACATCCTATCAACCGAGCTCTTGGTCGCACGTGATCACTCAGAAGTACACAAATACTGATCCCACAGTTAGATTATTTTAGAGCATTATTACCTTCATATCTATAAAACAGTCGTCTGCGAGCTTACAAGTGCTATTCATGGCTTCCTCTAATCCCAAGTGGGGTGATATAATGCTTTTCTGAGTAACCTTATGGTGAGCCTTGCAAACGTCGCTCCAAGCATCATGCAGCATTCTCCGAGAGGTTCTTCACGATGATCAGGCATCTCACTGCAGCCTTGAATGATTTCAACTATGCTCGAAGATAGGAATCATTGCAGAGGCTTGGCTCGATATCATGACGAAAAGAGACTAGGCCACCCGCTGCGGTCGATCTATTTTTACCAGCGCGAGACGCCGTACCATCAATTCTGGTCCACCACGCCCAAAAAGAGTGACTCGACATGATGTCGGTTGGATGGGATTGCTCCCCTCATGCAAGCGCTTACACATCGGCGTCGTGAACTATCAATGGCTGCTGACCGTGCCTCCCATGTCATGCCGTAGCATAGCATATGTACCTACAGGCATGGTGGGCGTCTCCACACTCTTCTCACCCCCCCTCTACCATGGTCAAGGACATGAAAAAGGCCATGGAGGGCGCCTGTTTCCAGAGCAGTCGTGTTTCATTATGTTTCCTACTCCTTTTCTTTTTCCCATGTCATTTTGTTGATCTTTTCCTTTCCCTAGCATTTCCTACGTCGCTCTGTCGTTGTTCTGCATTGCAAGGAGCTGGCTTCATGTCTTGGTGGGGTTTGGGAGTTTTTGCAGGTAAGTCTGATTCCAAAGTGTTTTATATAGCCTACACAGCCATCCATCACTACTCAGCTTTTCCTGCACGACGAACGCCTCGAGACTTCTCAAGTGCTTTGACTATCTTATAGTCAACTTCGTCTTCCTTCAACTAGCTATCGTCCTGCTGATCACTACCTCTTCCGAACACTTTCAAAATATCGAATCTCGGTAGCTAACGATGAATGCAGTCGCTTCACAGCATGCCGATGGCCTTTCCTCTCTGGCCTTTTCTTTATCTCCTTCTTCCTTCATTGGGCTGGGCTGGCCCAGCCTCTACGGACTTTTTGACCCCTACACTTCAACTCGTAATACCCTCCTGCGCCCAGACCTGCCTCGAGTTCTTCATTGCCGAGAACTTCCCTTCATCGACCTGCGGTCCTCCACCAAACTTCCACTGCCTATGTACCAGCGATAGTACATCAGGCTTCACTCTTGGCGAAGGTGCATTGGCATGCTTCGAATCCAGCTGTAACAATGTCGTCGCGTCGGGGGCTCTTTCGGTCTATAACGTTTGCATGACAGTCCCGGACGCCAAATCAAATACACATGGAACTCTCACGGCCACGATTTCTCCAGCGACCACGACTGCTGCGACCAGCTCGCAAGGTCAGGTCACCAGCAACTACCAATCATCTACATCCCCTTCCCATTCCTTCACCAGATCTTCTTCATCAACAGCACTCCCGAATCCGGCGTCCAGCATTGGCGCTATGATTACATCAGCTCAATCAACCATATCCTATTTTCCACCTTCAGTTTTATCAAGTACTCAATCGACGAAACCACCAGCAGGTGGCGTCATGCCCCTAACAACCCCTACTACATCATCTATCTCTTCTTCTGCAAGCGCAACTGCAGCCCCAGCATCGTCGTCAGCCCCTGCTCTTACAAAGCCTCAGATTGCAGGGATAGTAGTCGCGGGTGTAGGGGCAACTGCTATTGGGTTTGGTCTTTGTTGCCTTATCTTTTGTTTCAGACGTAGAAAATTTAATAGGCGAAATAGTGGCTCATCGTTCGGTGGCGACAAAGTTGTGGACAGCGAAGAGACCACGCCTGACATGTCGGCTATAGCCATGAGAGATTTTGGCCATGAACACCGAGCTGGACTTCAAGTTATTCCTAGGATCCAACGCAGTCCCACGAGACAGCTGAGACTCGAAACCCCAGCAACCTCGAGCGAGGATGGCTGGGGCCAATATCAGAGAGATATGGCTCCCGAGGAAAGGAGACTCGCTGCAGGACCTCAGTTGCCGAGATCATTCAGAGACGAACATTCACCGATCACCCCAGCCAGCAACCGAACAAGGAACTCGCAATTGCTGCCAGACAAACCGTCCTACAGCTTGTTCCCGCCCCCATTACGAGTGACTCCACGGAACAGTATCCCCAATCAACTGCGCCCGGGCTCTACGGCTCCTACGCCAGCCGTCCCAGCTCTTCGATCACCGTTTGCCAGAGCCGCGCTATTACACCCTAGTTCCATGGACACCAGCCAAGCACATCTTCAGTGTGGTAACAGTGCAGAGGACTCAAATGATCCTTTCATGGCCTCATTGAATCGTTCAGCTCCAAACATTTACCCCTATTTCCAAGAATCTCGACCACGACCACCTCCTCGTTCGCTCCGACGAGATACTCCAAGGTTCAGGGTACCTTCATGGGAGCACCCAGAATCGGCAGGCGTCGTCCGGAAGCCGGTCGTACGCCCTCAGCCTCCTCGTACTCAAGGCGAGGGGCCTCCACCACCCCAGATCGAGCAGCATTACATGGCCGCAATCGAAGATTTTCACAAACGAAAACGGTCGAGGAAGAAAGGCAACGCACCAAGACCATCTATGCATTATACGAGTGGCTCTGAAACCAGCTTTGAGAACTCTGATGATGAAGTGGACGAAGTTCCCAATCCTCGCTCAGCGCTATCGCCCGTCGCTGAAGTCAAATCTCCTGTAAGGCCGCCTGAGGGTCGGGTCAGCTATCCTGCTATACCTATCTCAGCCTCTGAGTCGCCGACCCGAAGACCGAATATGGATAGAGCTCCACATCCAGTCCGTTCCGATTCTCTTCTCGGCAAACGACTCGGTCAGGATAGGGCGAGGGAGGTTGCTGACAGGCTTCAAGGTCCTTCCAGCCAACGCAGTGACAACGGGGTTAGAAACTCAGCGAAGTATAAGATTTTGGTCAGCCCTGGTCTCGAGCCTATTAGAAACTCTGAATCACCGACTTCGGCTAAAAGCGTTGCAAAGTCGCCACCATGTAGCTCAACACCAACGCCTTGGAGACGATGATCTACAAGAGACATGTATGGCAACTGTATGATGACCTGTACAAACAACTGGATACATGGGAACCGGCGTTAACGATTATCACTTTGGGAGCAAGATAAAGGAGGCATAGCATCGCATCGATACCTTTGTTCACTGATACCATTTGCTCTTCTTGTACCATTATCGCAAACAGCCTGGAGATATGTCATGTATAAACAGAGACTTGATTTCTTCGACTAGAATTTACCTCCCTTGACCTTCCTTGACCTTCCTTGACTTGACTTGGCTTGAAATGAAATCTTACCATAAAGATCAATGACGATTAGATCTACACTCCTAGAGCATTTCACCATCGCAACCCTCGTCTCCACACTTCTCGGCCTCTACGATCATATTTCATATATGTCGAACATGCCTCCCAAACCAAAGCTGAACGTCCACTCCTTCCCTCGCCCTCCCCTCCTCGAAAAGACGCCCCGTCATCTGCAAGTCAAATGGGGAGGCCAAACCATCGCAGACACGAAAGGCGCATTCTGGGTCCTCGAGACTACTCATCCTCCAAGTTGCGTCGCTCCTCTTATAGGACACTCTTCCCGTAATAACAAATTACTGATGGTCGATAGCGTACTACCTTCCCCCAACCTCTATCACCGTTCCCCTCACCCGCTCCACCCATAGCTCCTTTTGCGAATGGAAAGGCAGGGCCACGTACTACAATACCAAATCTCCCGATGGAGGTGAGGAGGTGAGGAATAGAGCATGGTCTTACGATAGTCCTACGAAGGGGTTCGAGGCGCTGAAGGGGTATGTGAGCTTCTACGCTGGGCCTTGGGACTGCTTTGTGGATGGAGAGAAGGTGGAGCCGCAGCCTGGGGATTTCTATGGGGGATGGGTTACGAGTGATATTGAGGGGAAGGTTAAGGGGGGGCCGGGGACGTGGGGGTGGTAGGTGCTGGAGGGTGGGTTGATGATGGGGTTTGGAGAGGTGGGCCAAGTCGAAGGTCGAGTCCACGAGATTGGTATGTAGTGTATGGAGTCTGAACCTGAGCTTCCTATTCTCTGACCGTATGCTAAGCTATGTTTACGACAGTTTCTTCTATGGACGTGGTATGCACCAGAAGGACTACAATCAATGATTAATCTCATCCCTCGTTATGACAGCTTGCCACGACTTGGAATATAGCCCTAGTATTGCGTAGCCGATCTACGCACATGTCCAAGCCAACGTCGCCTCGAATCAACATCCCATGGCATGTCCCTGCGGAGCAAAGACTAATTGAGCAGAATGGAGTGCTGCCGGAAAACGAAGATACAATCAACAACGGCTCGACATAAGGACATGCTTCCTAGAAGACAGATAAAGTCACGCTCGAGAACGTGTAAGCATCGAAGTGCTCTGATAAATGGCCTGCTTCCGGACATAGAGCTCCTGGATAGAAGGGACAAGCCGCTAAGAGAGACATTGATTCTGGAAGTCCACGTCATTCACCAGCCGAGGTACTGTGGTATGAGCGTGCAATTATGTTACTGCTCTCGAAAGCATGTGTTTATGAATAGCTGACTGCACTGACATCTGTCCACTTGTGGCACAGGCAGTCTTTGATGGTAGCGCTGGGCCGACTAGGCCTACATTTCCCCAGTGGTGATCGTTGAGTCACTCCGATAGTCGGAGGTGTCGATAGCATGCCAACCGATCAAGGCCTCTTTCTTTGTCCCAGGTGCTGCAACATTCCACACGCTCGCGTTACCCACGATTCCGAAGCATGACATCTCATTAGGTGAGACTTCACAGCTGATGTCAAGCGACCTTTCGACACAAATGGCCACAAATCGTATCTTAAGGAGCATGGCTCCTGCACAGCGCGAAGCTGATCCGGCCGGTGACCTCGTACTGTCGATTGGTCTGAACGAGGATCGTCAGCTTATCCGGGTCTCTTCGAAGGTTTTGACTCTTGCCTCTCCAGTATTGTCTGCATTACTGTCTCCCAAATTCACGGAAAGCCGCTCTCTGGCCGATTCAACGGAAGTTCCGCAAATCCCATTCCCTGAAGATAACCCCGAGGCGATGGTATGGCTGTGTCAAGCTCTACATTTCAAGAAGCGTCCTACCGATGAGATCTCTTTTCCCCTCGTCAAGGATCTGGCCGTTCTTTGCGATAAATACGACCTATCGATAGCACTTGGCTCTTGGAGCGAATTATGGATGCAGAAATGGCGCGGCTCCGTTCAGGGTGTTGATCACTTCCCGCAAATGCTGGATATCGTACGCACTCGATCACCAAAACCGATTCTGGGAGATGTCCAGAGCATTGAAACGTGTGTACACATCTAAAGACCTCGTTCTCGCGAGCAAGGAGCTCACGACCGGAATTCTTCCAGACCAGGTCCTCGGTAAGTGTCCGCTATACTAAATGTTACTCCACTAATGCGTTTTCACCAAAGAATCCATCAATAATGGGCGTGAAAAGTTTCTGTCGCGACTGCAGACGATGATAGAAACCTCGATAGTATCACTAGTAGAGAAAGGCTGTCCGCACAGTGGAAACCATAAAGTCAACGGTACAATATGCAATAATCTTGCCGAAGCCGGCCACTGCGTTTCAGAACTTGTCCGCCTTGGTCTGTGGCCCATGTCTAAGTTTTCACCACAGACCAACCTCTTAACCATCTCAAGCCAGGTCTTGAACTTCAACAACTACAACAAGGATGATCCGAATTCGATCTTTCGCAGCAATGGCTACTACACCAAGTGTCCAGGTGGCAAGACGGATTTCAGATCGGCCCTAGGTCAATTGGTGCGCGACGTAGTTCTGGGACAGCAAGGGATGTGCCTCAGATGTGTCAAGCAAGGAAAGGTCACCGAGGAAGAGGGCAACTGTCATGCTGCTCATGTCCATCTTTGCACAAGCTAGGATTCGGCGGGCATGGTGGCATAGTCCTGCGTTGCAACCGGCAAATGCAAGGGCTTGAGCATCTACAACTGGTACAGCTCACGAGGGTGGTAACTTGACGCTTGAATATGCAGTTTCATTCCCGAACTGTTCAATACAGTAGCTTAGCATCCAAACAAGAATGATCAGCTTAGGATCAGGTGCCTTGCACTAAGCAGCCAGTCCTTCTCCGTCGTTGATACACTATTGAGAACAGGGTCCCGCACACTTGTAACATCGGCCCAAAACGCTTACGCTCCTGTTACCACCGCAAGTCACATATACTCATCCTTGTCATATAAATCCACGGCTTGGCATTCCTTTTTTCGTCGTTAATATACTACTCAGGATAGGAATCCACGCACTTATCACACCAGCCAAAACGCTTACGCTCATAACTCGCCGCAAGCCACTTAGACTCATCCTTGTCATGGAAATTGACGGCGTGTAGATTGTGCAAGAAAGCCATTTATTCACAAAAGCGTACGAGAGCCACGAAGGCTGGCTAATATGGGTTGAATCTCTCCCAATGATGGCTAAGCTAGACACTTCCTTCCAGACCTCGCATGCTGTCATAATCTTGCAGAAAAGCCGAATACAGTGCCGGCTCCGCTAGAGGCCATGACGCCTTTTTCGCAGTTGCCAGGATCCGTTCATTCAAGATAGTGATCCCTCAGTCCAGCAAGTCAATGCTAGCGACCTTTCGTATTTGTAGCGATGAATGACCAGCATTTCCTGGAGCAGTAGTGGAACGTTATTGAGGTTCTGCTTGTGATAATGCGTTGGTTGGAGAGCCAGACAATAGCTTCAGAGGCGTCTTCGGAATGAATGAGGCTGTTCGAATAAAGTCTTCTCTGAGAGCATCCGAGTTTCCGCCGATTCAAGACTCAGCATTGCAGCCAGAACGGGTGATGCAAGGCTTAGGACTCTCCATGAGACTCGGATGTTGGTTTAGTTCTCGGTGCGTGATATTCAGACCACTTTGCTATTAGCTTTGAGGTTGTTGCTTTGAATATGTGCTAGAGATGTTGCATGTTAGGCATTGGCTTCGTTTGATGATGATGATGAAAATCAAAGGATTGGGATACTATAAAGATGAGAAGACGTGTCAAGATTGAGTCCGGATGGGAGTTTGAGGTTGGGGGACATGGAGTAGATCGGCCAAATTCTGGTAGGGGTGGAGCGAATCCAGTGACAGTTTGCAGATCTCAAGAGACGTGCCATCTCGAGTGTTCAACGAGGTTTTCAAGTTGGATCTGTGATTCAGTGTGTGACTGATATTTGTATTGACTGATGTGTTGGACAAGACGGCGAGACTCTTCGGAACAGATCGTCATCAGGTAACCCAGAGAAGGTAGTACCAAGTACACGATGCCACAAAACACCTAGCCAGGCTGCCGCCACTACGCACGCACAGCTGCAGACGGTGAATCAATCTCGCCGCCATGCCTAGCAACACCAGATATGCCCACCATGCGTCTTTCCCCACTGTATTCTCCTGTCTCCTGGCCATCTGTGTGTCTTGGATATTATCGACCGGGATAGATACATAGGTAACCTATCAAACGATCTGGCAAACCTCCGCTTTTAGATGTTAGCTGATGGACACCTCCTGCACGAAGTTACATTTACCAGCTGAACAGTTACCCTCCTCCCAAGTAGCTCTGCCCTTCTTGAAGCACGTGAGACATAGTCCCTTCAGCTCTATTTCTACATCGTCAGCGGCGTCTTCTACGATATCCTCGGAAAAGTAATATCCGCATTTACAGTCAGCAGGGCCTTGAAGCCTTGAAAATCGCCGTAGGTCCTTCAAAATCTCTTGCAAAGTCGACGATCGCAATCTCTTCGATAGTGGCCACAGATTGAGCCTTTTGAGCGCCTTTAAGAAGCGATAGGCATCCTGAGCATATTCCTCTTCGTTCACGGCGTCATCGAGGATTTCTTCAATAATTTGTTGCAATTCGCACTCCACAGCTTCCCGTTTGTAAAGAATGGAGCCTTGATACCGCCGCAGTTCGTTAGTGAGGTTACCGGGCACGGACTTGGAGAACATACGATACAGATGCTCAGGAACACCTGCGATTCTGTAGACTCCCTATGGAGGATCCGATATTAGCGTTGCCTTTCTGGACCTTATAATTGACGTGCGAAAGGGGTGACCAGAAGCGGTCCGGCTCCAGAACAACGTCAGACCACGACACTCACATACCTTACTCGTGGAGGACACACATTTATCAAGACAACTAGACGGGTCATCTGCATGACCAAGATCTCTCCTCTTTTTCTTTTTCTTTTTCTTTTTCTTCTTCTCCTTCTCGGTGGATGGCTCTACCGCCGAACATGAAGTCATTAGCTTCTCAGAGCTGAGGTAAAACGTCTCATGGCTATCAAATATCGATGAAAGACACAACATCTTTGACCAATAAGCGGATCCACCTCCTCTTGTCTTCCATTGCTGCATCCACAGTCCGCTCCATGGCGTCAACACTCTTGCCAGATCGTATTTGTCGCAGATAACAGTTGCTTTTCCCAATAGCTTGAAGGAGATCTGAAGAGGCGTGATCCGTTGGTGATGAAGGGCATGACAGATCAGAGTCGGAGCCTCTGGGTCATCATCCGGGAGAGCTATTTGGGGAACCTTCGTAGAATTCGACAAGGCGATACCATCAGAATACTTTGGACTGAAAAGTGCAGCAAACACGGGTGATGCTAGACTAAGGACCTTCGAGGACACTCTGAGAGTGTTTGCATTGTCCGGGTCACCAATGAGGAAGCTTACGTCGCCGTGGGGGTCGGCATCCACCATCTGCTCACTTGAATCCATGTTGGCTGCTCCTGTGTTGGGAAGAGATTGTTTGATTTAGGCGAAGGAATCCAGGACTCAGCTGGGGTGGACTTGGCTATCAAGGAGCTTCAAGAGTGGAGGTGTTGAAAGCGGAGCAGCTCGTGGGGTTGGCCAAGATCGTGTTGTTGATAAACGCAGATTTAGTATTGACGAAATGAATGATGTGTAGGCGGGACGATGAATTTTCAATGCTGGGTAGCTGCCCGCCGATAAGATGAACCCAAGCTGAAGGCTTGAATTGCTGGAAAGTCACCAGCACTAGTGATGACGAAGCTGCACAGGGTGCACGGCCTCGATTCGAGAGGGAAGGCGAGGCAAGGAATTGGTGTCAAGGAATGTCTTTTTCAGGAAAGCAAGATTGCAATCAGGGTATGAGAAGCATTGTGAAACATAGCATAGCAGTACGGTCAGCAGCTACTGTTATGACCCGCAAAAGGGTATTATCAAAGGGACGATCTACCCAGTAATGGCTCTTCTGAAGTCAAGAGTCCTGATTTCATTCACAGTGGCTTCACAACGTCAGCAGGCTATTCCCATTGCCACAACCCGATCCCGCGCGCTGGCGAATGGGTGGCCACGCCTGGCCACGCAGCTCATTCGACGCCCTTATATCATCAATCTCTCTATCTTGTCTTTGAGAGAGCGTATCTGTCCCATCAATTCGCCTGGATGACAATCAGCAAATACAACAGTATTATTAATATAGGTACCTACTAGCTTCGTTTGTGGTAATCTACTCGAGTTTTCTGAATTAGTCGAACTCTAGTGTATTAAGAGGATAGACATGATTACCGAAGCGCTGATCACAGCTCTTGACACACCACAAGCCCTGCCCAAGGCGGCTAAAAGAAACGTAAGCACGATTTGCCCGACAGTACAGACATCACCGGCATCTGCACTTACTTTTGCTTGGAACATAGACGTATGGGACGTTCTTGTCCTCGCATAGTAATGGCAGGTGGAGCAATATAGCGAGCGGGGCCGTGTCGGCTGCTAGCACTATGATCTCGCTCGTTCCGCGGTTCAGCGTCTTGGTCGCCTAGAAATTCTACCGTCAACGTCCCTTTTTGCAGGCTGCATTTCGGCATGGACGGATGGGGGAAGCCGGACCTCGTTCGCTCCTTTCTGCACGAACTGTAAGCGACAATGCCTCAATTGGCGGCTAGTAGACAAGGGTATACCTTAAGCTGTCTGTAATGGGATCTAGATTCATTCAATATTAGCATCTATGTAAAATGGCACAGTATCGAGTTTCAATGCGTTTGTGGAGAGCGAATGGTCTTGGTGATCGAAAACAGAACTCACGCTTGTTGCACCAGCTATATTCCGTCAGTAAGGCACAACTTCGCCAATGTAGAAAACTTACGTCTAGAATCTCTTGCGATAGACCAGGGTCCGCAATCTTAAGTCGGAGGTCAGTAAATTTCAGACATACTCGGAGGCATAGCAGGATGCTCACAGGCCATGCGGCTGAGGAGTCTGCCATGTCGAGAATGTGAGGTGTTCTTGTAGGACAATGGTACGAAGAATAGCGTTGTTGTACGTCGACAAGGGTGACAATGATGCAAAGGGTTCACTGCTTTCGCTCGCCCTTTGGTCAAACAGCCTGAATAAAAGACTGGAAATCGATAAAAAAGCTCGAAATTCCGTGAAGTTCAAAGGAAGCTAGAACAAGCTAGCACGTGACTCGCTAGCGCTGCCGCCATCAGATCCTCGAACCTCGATCTCCATCATCACCACCAACTTCAAACGCCAGTTCTCCACCGCTTTGATCAAGCCATATCGAATCACATCTCCTTCCATACCTATACTTACATCTTCGAAAAGGCTCACTTTCTCGACACTCCAAGATGTCGTCAGATCTTTGGTAGGTCTCCCTCGGCATTCGCTTTTATCTGCCTATCTGTCCATGGGGCGAATCATCAGTGACTTGCAATGTTGAAAGCTTGCGCCATGGGCCACTTTCTCTGCTCATAGCAATGGCTGACATTCTTTTCTGATAGTCCCGTATATGCTGTCAGTGCCTCTCCGCTCGTACATCCGCCAGCAACAAGGCCAGGCTCCTTTTCAGAGGCATACACCAACCCTAGAGATTAAGGATACTGACATCTTCAACAGCCCTTCTTTGGCGCGATGGGATGTACCTCTGCCATCGTCTTCACCTGCTTCGGTGCCGCCTATGGAACAGCAAAATCAGGAGTTGGAATCTCAGCAATGGGTGTCCTCAGACCAGATCTGATTGTCAAGAGTGAGCTCGTTCATAATCAGTCATCCGGATCATATTCTAATATTCACGTCTAGACATTGTCCCCGTTATCATGGCTGGTATCATCGGTATTTACGGCTTGGTCGTCTCAGTCCTGATCTCCGACGGTCTGAAGCAAGAAATGGCACTCTACACCGGATTTATTCAATTAGGTGCAGGTCTAAGTGTCGGTCTTGCTGGTCTTGCTGCTGGGTACGTTGGCCCTGCGCAGTATTACCCCATAAGAACGATAGATAGCTGACCACGGTGTCATGCAGCTTCGCAATCGGTATCGTCGGCGACGCAGGTGTGCGCGGCACAGCTCAACAGCCCCGACTTTTCGTTGGCATGATTCTGATTCTCATTTTCGCCGAAGTCTTGGGTCTTTATGGCTTGATTGTAGCGTTGCTCATGAACTCCAAGGGCGCAACAGACGTTAGCTGCAAATAGACAACCCACTCAAGCAGGATGACTTGGGCGGACCCCGGAAAACATCATCCGGTACTACTATGGAGCTAAGTTTTAATCGTCACCTTCAAAGACTATGTATGAAAATCGAAAAGACAATTGCGGGTGATCGCTGGGGAGACGGGAGTGGAATGTGCTGGTTTTTGGCGCCCTTTGTGATATAGGATGCTGCGGTAGATATGGGTCGTCTAGTCTACTAGCTATCCCAAAATTGCAGCTCTTCTTGCATGTTGCCTGCGGCGTTGACTGGCAAATATGAGCTGCTACACGTCAACATATTGCGAGTTCAGGGGTCTGAAGTAGGCATAACAACTTTCATGGCTCTGAGGTGAACCATCTACTGAGAGAAACGAGATGCTACTCTGCGCTTCCTCTCCAGGATGCACGCTCGCACATGAAACACGCAGGTAAGATCCACAAACATAGGAAAGTCATAACCCGGTCCGAGCGGCCCAAATAAAGCCAACCGCTCCATTCTGACTGCAACCGAAAATGCAGAGCAATTGCGCAACAGCGACCGATTTTGCATGTACCCAATCACGTCCTGTCCAGCCGCCTCCGTAAATTCTTCGTCCGCTTCATCAGCTTCTTGTATTTGTGCTTCTTCATCTTCAGCTTCCGTTGCCTCTTCACGCTGATCGCCATCCACCCTTCCCTTTCAACCAACCTGTCCAAATGTTGGGCCTGCCTGTCTCTCATTCGCCCTAGGAATGGCTGATTATGGGGCGCGGGTGGCAGGTATCTGACGCTGTTCTCATGTGCTTGGGAAGAAGCTGGCTCTTCGACGACGGGCGTGGTGTGTGTCTTGTAGGTCTTCTGGCCGTTGGGGTATGTGCTTTCGTATATAGTTAGAGTTGTAGTATAAGACTTGTGCGTCGGAGCAGGTAGGTCCTCTGCTTCTGTTTGGCGTCGCTCGTTCTCAACCGACATTATAGTGGTCTCCATGCCAGAGCCTAACGGGACGGGAGCTGGTGGAGGATTGAAAGGACGGAAGTTCTTGGCTAATTCTTGAAGGCTGATATGGAGTGTTTTCGCTGGAATGTCGAGATGGGTCGACTGATCGGCGTTCGATGAGGAAGCCTGCGTTACGGCTTGCCGAAGATCAATTTCCTCGGGAGTCATTTGCTGTGGATCATTGTGATGGCCCGAAGATGCATTCTCGAGAGTGTCCACAGCCGACGATAAGGTGTACATGATGTCGGTCATTTTGTGCTTTGGGGAGGGCTTGCGATTGAAAATAGATGAGAACGCCTTGTTGGAGGATTCGGTGGGTACAGATGTCGTTACTGATATAGGACGATGTATCGAGAAGAAAGATGACATGTGAATGTCTGAATGAGTGTTACTTGAGCGCCTAGTCAGAGTAGAGCAATGATTAAAGCACGTACCAGACGGGTGTAGATGAGTCGTCGGCGGTACGCTTGGTAGGCTAAGGGCCATCCTGTTGCTAACTCTCTCAGCCTCCGTTGTGCCATCTTTCGACTTCTGTCTGTTGATGCGTGTGCTAGGGCGCTTCTCTGCGCTCTTCTTGCCCGCAGGTTTGGCATCCTTGGTAGGAGCTTCGGTCGGAGTCGCAATCGCCCGTGGGTCGTCCTTGGGCGGATTTGGAGTCTTCGATGACGAGTGCTTGCGCTGATGTATGCGTGCTGGTGAACGGTTATTCGAACCTACTATCAGAGCCTGAGACGTTCTTGTAAGACTTGTGCAAGATAGGCATGTCCAAGGGTTTCTGCGTGCGATCTGAGTCGAACACAGCGACATTCCGACGTAGCTCGGAAGGGAGCCTAGCCGCGCAGTCTTGATAGATTGATTACACGGATGGACTTGGTATATGGAGTGGAACTTGGAGGTGGAGTAGGAGGCCGTGGAGGCAAACCACTACGGCTGTCTCCGCCAACTAGGGTTAGGGTTGCTGCATTCATATCATACGTACCAGGGCGTACGAGGCTGCAATCACAGGATGTTTGACTGTGGTGACTTTGACTGTATTTATTCCGCCTCTATACCGCTCTACTATCGAGCATAATCAACACTCTATTGGCATTAGCCCTCCAAGCCCATCCAACTTAATTAGCATTCTTTGCAAACGTCCAGGCGATGTCCCTCAGCTAAGGAATGAACTATATGCGTATAATAAGGTCCAAAAAAGGCAGCGAGAGCAGAGTACGCCTGAGACATGCATATTGGTATAGCAACATAAGAAAGATGTATTGACGTTCGCGGCTTGCGGCTGCATACTACTACCATCATCATAAGATCAACGTCGTCAGATTGCCCTGGATAATAGTATCTTGCACGCTCTGCATCGTAAGTTTCAGGAGATTGGTGTCTGTAGCGTTGGTGAAGTGGACATATATCTCCCGATCTTCTGTCCTGTTGAGACTGCGAAATTTGTTTGCGAAGTATTCTGAGGCCGCTTTGTAATCATTTGAGGCTCCTGTGTAGTCGGGAAAGTAGTCGCTGACCGGCTTCTCTGATATTTTCTCCTTGAATAAATCTGTTTTGTTGAGGAAGAGGATAATTGAAGAGCTCTTAAACCAGGTTAGGCTCATGATAGACTCGAAGAGGAGTAAGGCCTCCTGCATTTGGTTCTGATAGAAAGCTTAGTCTCGAATGCAGCCCTTCGTTCTTGGTGACAGAACACATACCGCTGTCTTGTCTTCTACAAGGCATTGATCATATCCGCTCAGCGCAGCGACAAACATGAGACAGTGAACTCCTTCGAAGCAATGAACCCATTTCTTCCGCTCAGAGCGCTGGCCACCAACATCAAACATGTGATAGTTGAGCTGCCCAAGTTCGAATAAAGTCTCCGTGATTCCCGTCGTTCGGAGGCGGGAGCGTAGCACGTCTTGGTCACTTGGAAGATAGTCTTTGGCAAAAAGCCGATCGATATTGGAATAGTAGCTTACCGCCATTAGCATGCCAGCCAAACAATATGAGGTGCACACAAGCTTACTATTGTATATTGTCATGCAGCGCGTACTCGTTGCCACGTTTAATACACTTCTGGACTGCCGGATCTTCCCACAAACCCTTCATGGCATGTTGACACGGTGGCGGGAATGTGTCATCAGGACCAATGTCTGCGGCGGAGGCTATAATACGTTCGTACTCCTACCGGAGAGTTAACTCCGAGGAATTGACCACGTAACGTATAGCTTCTCACTGGTGATTTTCCATTCTCATAGTCCAAGCCTAGCTCTCGCATTTCTTCTGCTATAATCTTGAAAGCCACTATCATGTTGGAGAAGATGACTTGTCGGACTTCCTTCCTTTCATCCACCCGAAACCCTTCAGAGTAGATTATGCGCATCTGCTTTAGAATCGTAGATTTACCCGACTCGCCAGCTCCCAGAAGCAGTATCTTGACCTGTCTTGCTTGCACCTTCTTGTCCTTCCGAATCATCTTTTCGATTTCCATGTTCTTCTTCCGCTCCTCACTCGTCGAGCGGTTGAGGGCACTGGCCCCAGACTTAGGAAAGCACATGCTGAACACCATGGATTCGGAGTATTGAGCACTAGACAAGCTTCTGCTAGGAGGCACGTATTGAGGGCAAGCCTCGAAGCTATGAGATGTCAGTTAATGTTCAGCATTTATTTAACACCATAGATCGAAATCTCAGCAGGGACTCCAATAGCGTAGGCTCTTAGCAACTGGAAATACGAGCGATGCATACCTCTACTGAATATCTATCCAGCTCTTTACCAGAGCCAGGAAGTGTCTGCGGTCACCAGAAAATCGATAGCCTTCTCAAGGTGTACCGTTGCTTGCGGTCGGGAAATGGCGTGGACCAAGTGTATAGTTGCAACAACAGTTGTTTGGTCATGCGAAAGCCTACCACGTAAAGTTATGGTGAGTCAGATTTTGTCTCATTCTAGTGGTCTGTGAACATGAGGGGTGAGGCAATGAATCTGAATAGCAAGGTGCCTATTGTACGGCCCCCACAATAGTAGCCCACATCACAACTTGCCACACATAAAATCGAGATCGCGCTTTACGTACAAAGGAAGGTACGTCTGCTACAACCAAGTACAATTGCGATTTATGAAGACCTTCCTCTGCAAAGCCGGGCTCGCAATAGCGGTAGCCGCCTGTTGTCGAGTTTCGAGGTATCGGAGGATCTTGCGATGTATGTCCAAGGCTAGCAAAAAGCCCGACTCTTCCTTCTTTCTCTCCCTTTCGACGGGCTGTCCTTCCCTGGTATTGTAGAGCTCGAATTGTTCGTCAATGCGTCGTCAATAGCAGGAAGCTGGATTCAAATAGCGGAAGGGTTCGAGCACTAAGCAGACTTCGGTACGGCCCAGGGTGTTACACATTTGCCTAAGGTTGGCTGCAGATGCGACGCTCGGGTTTGGAGGAGCGTGTTTGCTTCACTGCGAATAGAAGAAGAGAGGTCGGCAGTTTTCAGTGGATATGTCTTCCCGCAAATGCATTGAGCCACTGTGGGGTGCAGTGCTAGGTGCTGCTCACACCGGTGATATGGCCAGCTTACCGGAACCCTGTCTTCGCGTGGGTCAATCAATTAGAGCTAGCACTAACAAAGACGGGCGCAAACCTTATCGCGGGCACCCCTGCGCCCCTGAAAAAGGCTGAACTATCAACATACAATACTTTGTACTTAGAACTTGACTTCTTCCTGATGCTTTCAGGCTCTGAAATCTCCTGTATCCCAACGTCTCTTGGCCGTCTACCTCTTCCAGGAGCTCTCTATGTACTTGCGGCTGGATGTACAATCCACCATGCTTGTGTGAAAGTTCTGCCCCCAAATCAGTTGCATTCAGCTTTGTGTCTGGCTCTATTTATAGTTATCTTCCCGTCCGTTATTGCATGTACACTCTGGCTACAGTGGTCCTCGTGCCTCACATAGCTCCCACGTGCTGAGATGCAAGGCACATGGAATTCAGGTACCCAGGTGAGGAAGCGTGACTTCATGCAGATGTCTATAAACGTGGACATCTGTCAAAGCTGAGGAAAGAGCGTGTCCATTGGGCCTACTCTCTGTTCCCAACGAAGAACGTCGTATTATGGCTGGGCCCTCTAGTTCGCTCTCGCCCACAAAAGCTCCCCGGGTTGGTGGTCTCCGTGAGTATCGACGGTGAACGCTTTCTGGGGATCGTGTCTATAAAATCACACACTATGGCTGCTTATGTCATCTTCTACTGGGCCTTTCCGCCTTTATGTATACTGGCCTGAGTTTCTTTGCTGCTATGCTACCCCATAATATCGAGAGCCGGATCGGAGACCAGCACTGGTCTCCACTGGGGTCTCAGCTCCAAGATTTGGCGAGCCTCTGTGAAATCTCGAGCAATATTACGCCTAGACCACGACTTACACATCATACTCACCTCACGCTACTCGACTACTAGGTTTGGGACACCGGCCTGGCACTGTCGTTACGGTCACTCGTGGTCATTTCCTCGGGGAGATTCTGACCCCGGACTGGCGACCTTTCAATACCACCATAAGCCTTCTCTGGGAAAGTCGTCTTTGTGGACATTACAGGATCGATCGATGAATATCTCCTGGATTATCCTACTTTCATAACTCAAGCCAGTTTCCCAGGTCTGCGTCAGTCACCTGTCAATTACAGACAATGCCAGCTGGGAATTCCTCTAGCTACTGATTAATCTCAATTACCGATTCGACACCGTGAATCCGAAAATGGACGCTCACAAATCCTCAATCGGCGAAGATGTCCAGTTCCGGATATCTACAGCGCCAACGTAGCATACCTCTCGGTTGCAGCTTTTCACGATGATGGGTCATCAGCTTCCCCCTGGAGAGCGTGATAGCCAAGGTTTCAAGACCTGACCCAGCGTCCATATCCAGGTTTTTCCTCCAGTCCATCCCTTTGTCTACCACGAGGACCAGTGGTGGCAGCTTCAAACCTCAGGAATGGCGTTGTTTACGCAAAAATTGGCGAGCTAGACGAAAAGTACCCCAATATTTGTACCTTTGCAGAAAGATACCCCCTTGTGGTAGTAGAGGGCGTTACATGCCTTCGATGAATCTCTGTTCTTAATGCTAACAGGTTAACAGAGGCTTGTTAGATGAAGGAGTTCATGTCGCCGCCTCTAAACCTCATGACCACGCCGCTGTGAGGTTTTGATAAGGTTGACTTGGCCTCAGTCCACGACGAATTTCCCTCCTCGAAGCTTGATACGTTGTTAGTTTTCACAACTCCAATCATACCCACCTAGAAAACCCAGTTCTAGTTTCTCCAGCTCGTGCTAGTAGTACTATCACTAGGTGCTTTAGTCATCACATCAGCCATCTCAAGTAATGAAGCCTTTAGCTTATCCTCACCTACCAGTATGCTTCCAAGTTCAATGGACCCTCCGCTCTCCATGCGGGACTAGGATGGGCAACGTCTCAGTGACAGCCAGCTCCTACCAGCCAGTCTCCTTCGCGATTCATACGAGGACAAGTATAACCTCATCCGATCTTGAGGCAATGACGTATGGATAATACTGTATGTTGTTTGAAGCCTTAAGTCATGTAGAATGCGTTCTAATGGATCTAGCAGTCCAACTAGGATTGTTTCCTGGCAATGGCGAGGACGGGATCTTGGAATTTGGTCAGCAATTGGAGTCAATTACGCGGCTATAAATCAAAACTCAATGCTGACTAGCGAATAGTCAGAATCAGGACTCCTATAGCATTCCTCGTCTTCTCCAGGATGCGGAGAATCTGTGGCTATTTAGTGGCGAGGTCTCTACTTCTGTAAAGGACGCCGTCCGGGAGGATGCCGATGTACCTATTCGAGTCGTACGACCACCGCCAAAACGCGCTTCCGTACCTGATATTAATAAAGAAGACAATGGCGAAGGGTCTGAATATTCTAAGGAGGGGCTTGAAGGAAGAATAGCAGATGCTACAGAGCCACAGCCAGTATCTATATCGGTAGGAAACTCCAGTATAACCTCTTACTAACAGGTTTTTATAGGGGTCCCTGGATCAAATGTGCGAGTTGACAGACTGGAACACTAGGCTAGGCATTTGATATTGGTCATCTTTGACCAAATCGAGTACGAAGTCATAAACAAAAGTACTTCAACGTTCCGGTAATCGTCAAGTCAAGCATCCTTGGTTGCAATAGACTCATCTACTATGACGTAAATTGATGTTGGACATTTCTACGATTTGTAACATTATCTTCAACCTCGTTCAGATGCCGGACTGGGCAAAGATTTGGGGACTCCAGCAGTGTCCAAAGATTTTGCGAGTGAGTAGAATATCTTCGCCATGACGAGAACGATGGCCTTTATGTGGGAGGCAATTGGCAGATTGTGTGATGGTGCATTTCGCCATCTCTCGGATGGTTTTCGTCAAGGATACTGGGCTGGACGGGTTGCAGCGATCGAATCGATCGAGCAATAGCTACTGGCAACGCAAACAGTAACCTCAATTAGTGCTTATCTAATTATCCGGCTTCCAGGCTATTCTACGAGATTTACGATGAGGCGGGATCTGGGGGCTCGGTGGGTACGCGCCGAGCAGCATGCCTGATTTGACGAAGCTAGATGCGCGAACCGACAACGTGTGCAGGGAGATAATCTGATGACTGAACAAATATTCAAGCAGTCGCGGCAGAGATCCGCTCTACCATCTGATGGGGAGCCAGATGGGGTTAAAATTGATAGATCCGGTATGGGCACATGAAACGTCCTTCACCGCAAGTGTTCCTAAATGCACAGGTCAGCAACGAGGAGGGAGCCAGTCATCTGTTCGTGCGGTGCGAATGCCGCTTGCGGGGGGCAGTCTTAGGCGGGAATGACGATTTCCGTAAGGATGCAGGTCGGTTCGTAATTGCTTGGCAGCTGACATGAACACCCTGCAGTGGGCCGGGCAGGGCCTCAGTCCAGCGACAAGGCCTCACCTCCATCGACCTAGCCTCGACAATACCTTCTCTGCCTGCTCGTATCACGATGCTTGCTAGCACACCCTACACGAGAGGCTACAAGCCATCCTGTCGTTTCCTTCCCTTCCACAGCATAAGCTCCACACGTGGCACTATCCATCCTAGGCCGAGGGGCTACATATACTCAATGTAGAATGTGCTCGAGGTTTGAAAGTCGGTGAGGCTTGTAACCGAATCCGAGCAGTTGGGCCTATATAGCGAACACTCTTGCCATACTTCCTCGTCCAGTTCATTTCAAAGCACATTGCTCCTAAGCTATTGCCCCCCTAAACCAGACCTTCTGCTATAAACTCATCTGATCCCATCTCCTCCGCTATCAATCTCATACTCGCCCCATCCACTGTTCCTTTCACTTAGATGGAGCATATCTACACACAATCCAACGCAGAGTACTGCGGTTCGCCAATGTCGTTCGCCAGCATCCCAGACCTGGTGCCTTGCGCTTACGACGATGCCTCGACCGACTCCAGCCCGAGCCCTCCGATGGTAAGGCTCGCATCCCCCTTCCTCCGTTAATGCCGAATACTGAGTCCCCGTGCCCGCCTCAGATGTATTCAAGCTTCGAGAACCCATACAATTCCTATCCCAGCAACACCTCATTCCCACAATACGTCGAAACGCGACCACAACTCATAAACTCCATCGAATTCACCGACCTCACCCGCCCACAGATAGAAGACCGCCGAAGAAGACGCTCAAACACGTCACAAGACAAAGAAAGCGTCTCGAACATGCGCACCGTGAGTTCCGCCTTCCCTTCCCCCGGTTAAATCCGGTCGTCGCCCAAATCCCCTTGCTGACAACCCGCCCCCCAGCGCCGCCGAGCACAGAACCGAGCCTCGCAACGCGCCTTTCGCGAACGCAAGGAGAAACACGTTCAGCACCTGGAGCACGAGCTGGAAGAGCTGGAGAGTCGGCACCGCACCCTCGCGCGCTCTTACACCGACCTGGACAGCAGCGCCGCGAAGCTGAAGCAGGAGGTCAAGCAGCTGCGCAGCGAGCTCAAGAGTGCCAAGGGGTCTGGGGAGGAGGGCTCGAGCAACAACGAGCCCTCGCCGCAGTCACCAAACTACTTTGACCCTTTCGCCTCGGATGGATTTTTCAGCAACGGGACGGATTTGGGGTTTTGACGTTCTCAATGTTCTCGATCAATACTTGCGCTGCCTGCCTGTCGGTGTTTTGTGGATTTAGCGTGTGAGGCTTTCTTTCTTGTCCAATTCCCAGACCTCACGTTCGCAAACGAGGAGCGATGACTCACGTCTCATGACCCGAGTTTGTCTTTTTTGCGGAGCGACCGAACAGATATTTTTGGCAGAAATCAATCGAGATCTTATCTGAATTAGCGATCAAATCGCCCTCGAAAATGACGCACCGCTCCACCCCTGATCCCCGACGAAGTGTAAATTGTGACAGCCGGACCATCACCCCACGAAATGCCACAAACCTTATTTTGGCGAATGGGCCAGATTCGGCACATCTGCAAGTCCCCTCCGGACGCACGCTTACGTACGCCCTTCCGAGCACAGCCTGTTCGGTTCAGTAATCAAAAAGAATTTGCCATGTGGTACCCCAAGGTCACATAGCTCTGCTGCATGGGATCGGCAATCTCGATTTTTTTGGATTATTATCAAAGTTTTTCCTTCCCGGCCGTCACGGACGAACTGTTTGCGCTTTCGGGCCAAGTCGAATTAGTTCCTTTCATTTTCTTTGGCTGCGGTTCTTGGCTGCAGGCTTCGCGTAAGCTTGCATGTGTGACGATGCACCACGTGAGGAGGCTGCTGTTGAAGGATGATTTGAGTGGAGCGTGCATGGGGTAGCGTCTAGAGGAACCGGGAGGGGTGTTCGAGATGAAAGATATCCGAGGTTGGAGGGGTAAGGTAGAATATTCTAGGCGGAGAAGCTCGGGGTTCATGATCATGGATGCCGTGATTCTTGGATCAATCGCATTCAATGTTCGTCTCGAGGTACCTCACTGTCGTAAATTGTCGTCTTGGGTGCTTTGATCCCGCACACCGCTTGGAACGCCACCGACGGGATGCATACGCCTGAAGAGAGCGACTGCAACCTGGAGGTGAGGCTGCTTTCGAATCAGATTAGGGGATGCAATGGTAGTTTGTACATGTTGTGGAATGTGGTCACATGCGGATCTTATAGCCTTACTTGTTCAAGTCTCCTCCAGGCGCACGCAGTGCCGACTGCAGTACGTGAGGAAGATAGAGGCGGAGAGGTGCCGTGAGGGCAAGACTGCATGGTCTAATGCTGTCCGAAAAGCAGCTAGGACTGGGACTTTTGCTATCCCAAGTGCTGTGAGTGGTGGCTCCCATTTGAAATCGTACGTCTCCTCGGAGAACATTGCATCTTGGCGTTATATTGCTACCTTACCCTGGGAACGCCTGGAAGGAAGCCTGAACTTGTATAGAGTGAATGCAGCTTGTGGAAAGAAAAGAGGGATAACCTGTGGATTTGGTGTCTCTTGGTAGCTACACCGCCCACAACAGCCATGTATGCACGGGACGGTCACACATAACTTGGAATCAGGAAAGAAGGAGCTGAGTGGTTGCACCCTTCATGTCGCTTGTTTGACTTGCAGAGACGTACCTGTAGAGGAAAGCTACGGTCAAGCTTTGTAGCAAACTTTTGCTTGTTGCACGTCCAAATGACTTGTTGATTGAAGACATGACATGTGAAGCCCAGAAACTCGGGGTCTTCCACAGTGAGCAGGATCTACCCTTGGGATGCGGAGCATTCCTTACGCCCAGTATACTTCATCAGTAACACTTATTGGTCCTGATGTTTGTCAATTGATGGCAGTCCTAGCGAAAGTGGTCCTGAGTCGAGAATTTTATAGCATTTCCCTCCACAATGGACACCCTTCAGGGGCTTTTGCTCACCTCTATGGAGGACTCTTCTGCCATGTTCTGAAGCCTCTGTCCGACTCCTTCTCTCCTCCAAACCTTGCTCTTTTCGCACTCCAGCGGATTGGCTCCCTGCCCTATTGCTTTGTCGCCTTGGTAAAGCTGCATACCGTCTGGGATCCGGCTTCACGCCAGTCCCTTCCCTTTCGGCACAAGATTTCGCAAAGAGAGGTCGTATACCACATCCTCAATCTTCTTCACATTGTATTTGATGCTATCGCTTCGCCTCCTAAGCGAGTCGTTTTTCAGATTGAGGATCTGGAAGCCGGCGTGGAGGTCCTTGACAAACCGGCTGATCTCAAGTGGCCGCTGATAATCGCCTAGTGTCACTGAGTTGACAGCTAGCCGAGCTAGCTCCTCAATGAGGGAGATGAGACTTTGTAAGTATTCTTCGATCGTCAGATGGAAGCCGTCGTGTTCTTTAAGATTGACTGGAACTGCGTATTGTCGTCAGCCTTACAATCTCGTAAGCAGCAGGCTTGCTGTAATAGATAGTGGCAGTGACGGCGATAATACGCCCGGAATTCTATATTTTTGACGCTGGTGTAGCTCGAATTGCCCGGACATTGTTGACATGGGTTTGAAACTTGCTGCCAAAGAAGCTTCAACCCAGTTCTTGATGTGCCAGCGCTCAACTTTCGGAAGCTGGGAAATTCGATGTTCAGGGAAATAACCCCTCTGGTTGCCGCTCTTAATGATAGCGAGCAGTTTGCAACGTACCATGAAGTAATCGTCCCACTTCCTCAATTGTGTAAAGTCTGCCTTTTGGACCCCCGAAGCCCTCCGTGTGACTACCAAGCCATCCCCAAAGCACAATGGCGAAGCTCTGATTCTGTCAGTAGATTATCCGTAAGGTCATAGTGCCGAGAACCCATACTGCATTCTGCATCTCCCTTGACCATGTGTTATTGTACTTGTAATATGGATGCTTTGACGCGACCTCGTTAAGCTTAGCAACGGCGTCGACTTGCTTGGTGATGGAAGCCCAAGCCTCTGATAGTGTTTCTTCAACTGCTCAATAGATCAGCTCATGATCCCACTACAGAAGTGGGGCAGAATAACGATGAGCTTGCGGTATCGAATGGGCTCGCGATAGTATGGATGTAGTGGTCCTGTCCAGCCGTTCCATCGATTGTACAATATTCCGTAATTCCTCCCTAACTTGAGCATCTTCGTCAAGCTTTGTTTGAAGGTTTTGGAAAATCACTGGGCTGACCATGCCCTGAGCAAGTTCTGTACCCGCCATTGGTATGGTCGAATTGTAGGACGTTGAATTACAGAGTAGAACGTGAAATGGTATGATCCCAAATCAAACTGCACTTTAAGCTCCTAATAGCAGAGCTTTGGCATGGCGGGCACTCCAGCAAAGTTGCTTTGCAGATGTTCCGCGACACTGTCACAGACTATCTGAGGTAGACAACAGTCGACCAGCTCCAGAATTATTGAATATCAATGGAGGTTGCTACTCCATACCTGATAATTACTTAACATGCCCTTTTGGTCAGCGGAGTCATTCCGCTCAAGCGAGCTAGACGCACATCACGTAACTCTTTCTGTATACGAACCATCACCAAGTCACCCATACAGGCGCAGGATAGAAACTTCTTTGCGACCTCATCTAAATCACTCAAACATGGTTGGAGCAACAGTATGTACCCATATCGCTTTGCTGTTCGCCTCATGCACAACGCTGGGACATCCATGAACAGTAGGCTGAGCGTTCTCCAACATGTAGAAAACCCAGCGCACTAGCGCTCTGCGACAGCAGAACCCCGCTGGCAAAGGTCAAAAGCCTGGCAAGATCACAAAGAAGGTACGTCGCAACCCTCCTGAGGCACTATCCCTTACATTGCGAAGCAATTCCTGACGCAGCGACTTTTCTACAGTTCATCATCAATGCGTCCCAGCCAGCCTCAGACAAGATCTTCGACATCTCTGCCTTTGAGAAATTCCTGCATGAGAAGATAAAGGTTGACAACCGCGTTGGTAATTTGGGCGACACGATTACGATCTCCCAGCAGGGGGACGGGAAAATTGAGGTCGTTGCGCATACTCAATTCTCTGGAAGGTATCTGAAGTACTTGTAAGGATCCTCCCAGCCTGCTGCGACCATCGTTATGGATCATTACCGTGGCTTATGGCCAACAACGATGGTGGACAGACTTGCTAACATGACGGGGTTAGGACAAAGAAATTTCTGAAGAAGCAGCAATTGCGAGACTGGCTACGGGTGGTCTCTACGTCGCAGGGTGTCTATGAGCTTAGATTCTTCAACGTGGTCAACGATGATGCAGATGAGGATGATGAGTAAATTGGAGATGATATCGGGCTACATGTAGTAGTTCTAGGGTTGTGTAGTCGCCACAATAGCCATTGACCCTCGAATCTCCTTACAAAGCCTCGCTCGTGGCCTACCATCACTTACTTAGGGACATCGTATCTGACGTTCTCCCTTGGTGATGATTATCATCTGCCTCCAAAGTTGACAATGAAGCGCGAGATTAAGTGTAGGCTTGGGAGTCCCAGCTATGATAGCAACGCCATTCAGCCAGCACTATCATATATCAATTGTGGCAGAGGTACATGAGCGATGGGATGGTGAAATTCAAAGCAGACTTCTGACGCCATTTGGCGCCTACATTCTGAAGATCAGTCCAAGAAGGGACCAGTGTGTAGGGCGCATAGACGAAAGAGGATGGGCGCTCATTCATCTGAGTCAGACATGTTGATCTGGAAGAGGAAAGCTAAAGCGAGTATATATTCCTTGCAAACGCCGCTACCCCAACCCTCCGAGCTTGGGGACAAGGATAAGCCATTCGAGGTTGAACACCCAGTGGACAAAAGATCGAAAATCAGAGAGACGATTCGATGAAAGCAAAATCCAGGTATGTTCAAGGACCTCAGATACTAAGGCTTTTCTGTAGTATAAGCACCCTCTACACCTAACAGAGGCTGCTGAGAGACTTTTTTGCCCTTGTAACATTCTGAAGTCTGACATTTCAAGACTTGCACTTGAGGTGCGTCTTGCTATTGATGCGCTTGAAAATTTTAGTAAAGAGCTATGAGGTTTACGCTCATTTGGTACCCTTTTTTGTATCATTATTCTGCAATCTTGAGTCTTGTCTAGGAGGACTTTGATTGTGTCCTTCACCTCCTTAGCTACCCGGGTCTTGTGAGCGGTATCAAAAACCAAGCAGAGGTGACAGACAGCGAGGGCAGGGGTAACGGATTCTAGTCCTATTCAACCCCAGGCCGAAGCCAAATTTGGTACTATAGATGTAGGACAACTGTTCCTAGCCAAGTTTATGCCACGATGGAGTACGACATCATCCCATGTCGACGGCATCGTTCACCTTTTGCAGCTCTCGGCGGCCTCAGCACGTCCACAGAGCGCGTTGAAACACTATAACGCGATATTGAGGCGTTGATCGCAGGTACAAAGTACCCTTCGCGAGTGCTTTCAGTCCCATGAGAAATAAGTGTCGGAACATTCGATCCCGATCATGGTAATTTGTACCACTCCACGAAGGGATATTGTCGCAGCTGTACAATGGATGCATTCTTCCTCTGCTATCCAGATATGATGTCGATCATCATCCGATGCGAAACTTTGCGCTAGCGTCCAAGCGCTGCCGTAGCCGCAACCATCTTTTCGTCACAAGTTCAATGTTGTTTGTTCTACAAGTACCCTTGTACAACCACAACGGGCAGGTATCACACTCAACGGAAAGACCCAAGATTTAGGTGGCTCGAACTAAACGGATTGAAGATGAGAACCTGCATACACCTATTTTTCGAGCTTGCATACATGATCCGAGATATTCATGAAATATAACATTCGTAACCATCTCTGCACGCTCGCCGATACAGTAATGCACTCCCACAATCATTGCCATGCAGCTTGACTCAAGGAAAGAAGGTGCTGGACACAGTCGAGGTCCTCCACCTCTCTTGGGACCGATTCACCCATGAACGCCGCCACTTCATCATCCGCATCGAGCACCGAGTTCTCTTTTTCTTCACTGCTGGAACCCTTGAGACTCGACTGGCTAGTTCTAGTACTTTCACGGTGCATAAGAGCGTCTAAGCTAGCGGACTGACTGGGGACAAGCAGGCTCTCCTCTAGGATACGGGCTGCTTGTGTCGGATTGGCAAGCCTGCGCCTTCCTGGGTTGCTGGTATGCGTGCCTGGCTCCCAGTTCTCTTTGTCCGAATCCCAATCGCCCTCCTGTATGGCTGATTGAGACCCCGACTTCGACTTTTTGTGAGTTGCCTGTACAGCATTCTGCTTTTGACTACCGCCGCTGGTGGTTTGCAGCCTGGCAATAGAAGATATGGCCCTTACGAGCTTTGGCTTACTACTTCTCGGACCTTCTGCCTTAAACCTCTTGGTGGATTCGGGTTTCTGGGAATATGCATTGCGCTTATTCGGATTTGGGGTCATGACCTTGTTGTTCTGGCTGCGCGACCTGATTAGGCTGATCGCAGCGGTAGCGGAACCGCTCTCCTCGCGCTCAGCTTGCTCTGTCAATGCATTGCGAGCATCGCTGTCACAGTAAAACTCCCAAGTCCTAGCGTCTCGGGAACGGCCGGCCATGGAACGCCTGGTAGACGGCACAGAGAATGAATCTTGAGCAGACTTGTCGCTTGGCTCGAGAGCACTATAGCTACGCTGAAGGCCAACGTGGGGACGTGGACCTGCATCGCCCATTGCTGTAGGCTTAGAACGGGGAGGTGACGGAGTGTTGCCGGTACGAGTGGTGACCTCTGCTTTTCCATCGAGAGACAGTGAGAGTCTCACCAGCGAAGACGTTCGCTTCAACGTTTGCGATGCTCTTGAAGGCTTTTGGTTTGAGTCACCTTGTACGAGATTACTTAGGTCAGATGACTGAGTAGCAGATCCATGTTCGTCATGTACCATGAACGGGGCACTGCGGCGGTTTGCAAAGTACCCAGGGTGGCGTTTAGTCGGAAGAGTCTGTGACAGAGACCTTATAAGATTTGTGGGTTGGTCGTATAGCTTTCCAATGGTCACACTCAAGGATGTTGCTATCTCTGTGGGCTCTGCAGACCCGTGAGAGTTGTCCTTGGCCTCTTGTGCGGTGATATGGCTCTCGATGGTTCCGGAGCCTGCCAGAGGAGCCTCGGCATTGTCAACAATGGAATCAGCCGCTTTCACCACTGGTTGGCTCGATGGGCGACTGTCTATAGCAACTTGGCTGCTGAAAACACTGCTTTGGCTCGACTGGTTTTGCTGCAGACTGCTGTCATTGGTAGAGAGGCTTGAAGAAGGCGCAATATGCGGATATTGATTCGAGTAAAAGTTCGAGATCACCTCATGTGGCAGCAATGGCCTCGACTTGCGACGTGTCATCTGACGCCGATTCTGGAACCATATCTGGCGACGGTCAAGGTTAGCTTTGCTCGACGCTCTAAGTACTAGGCGCGTCCGGATTCCAGCTTGCACTAACCTGCACCTCTTTCTCTCCAAGAGCAACACGGTTCACGATGTCCATTCGAGCCGCTTTGTCCGGCTTGGAATTGCGCTCATACTCTGCCTCAAGAATAGCATGGTCTTCGGGGCTGCAATATCAATCAGCAAAACAGAGGTGATTCAGTCTTCATTGCATATCTAGTACCTCGTCCGACGGCGTTTCTGGCGTACAAGACGTTGCTCATCTAAATTTGGAGCTGTCTGTTGACTCGGTGATTCTTGAGAGTGGACGAGGAAGGCAAAGTCGCCTTCTGGCCCATCTGGGTTGTCTTTTGATGTGTCCTGCGAGGAAGACGACGGTGGAGTGCTCTGCGGGCTACCCATACTAGCTAAAGATAGACAAACAATACCTGTGAATCATCCAGGCATGGCATCCCGTAGTTAAAAATGCTGTCCATGAAGGACTATGATATGTGGGAGATCCAAGGGCGCGTCGCGTTTTTGGTGGAATCGAGAACACCGCCAGGCTCGGCTCTTCCCGCTCCGCAATTGACGCAATATTGCCCTTGCTTGACTGGTATATTGATGTGAAATATCAACACCAATCCATCGATCCCCAGTCCAAGCTTTGAGGCTATGCCTGGCCGTTTGTCGCTTCTCGCATCTCTCACGACCTGTAAGAGACCGTTAATCCAGCATCCCAGGCGCATGGCGGCACGGACGACGCATGAAATACGCACAGCAACAGAACGTCGCGAGGCTAGTATACATGCGGTGACCCTTGCCAAAGTCGAACAGATCCTGCCGAATGTTCGATTGTTACGGCTCAGACCCCAGAGATTGATCGACGATGAGGAACTTGTAAAGGCAGGGGACAGTACCAGCGGAAGACAAACCTCACTAATAGTATCTTTACAGTACAGTTCCTTCCAGGCCAATGGCTAGACGTACACATTCCCAATATACCGCAGGCGGGTGGTTTCACCATAACATCGACGCCCCGAGATCTGAAGAAAAAAGGCTATCTCGAGCTTGCGATCCAGCTGTCACCCCGTAATCCGCCTGCCGCATGGCTCTGGGAAAAGCAGGACAAGATCGAGGGTGCTGAGCTGCTCATAAGAGCCGGAGGGAATTTTGTCTGGCCTCCTCCTGGTATTGAGGTAGATACAATCAAAAATCTGGTCTTGGTGGCTGGTGGTGTTGGCATCAAGTAAGCCCGTTTGTCTGATCCAATTCACACATATTCCATACTCATCTGGGAATAGCCCTCTAGTATCCATACTATCCCACTTACATCAAAATCCACTGCAAATGCCGCCAGCAATAAAATTGATCTACAGCGGCCGAAGAGGGACATCCGGTAGTCTAGGCTCCATTCTCTTTCTTGATCGTATCCGCAAGCTATTCGCTCAGAAGCATATATCATCGAATCGATCCCTCGAACTTTTCTACACAAGCCCCACTTCGTCCGAGTCCCAGAGTGAGGAGGAGCGCAACACGACCTCCGTGTCACAGAAATTGCAAGTGGCTTCCATGCATCCTCAAAGAATCTGGTTCAGACGTTTTACAGAATACGACTTGCTCGCCGCAATTGGACCCGCGGAGGAGAGAGCTGGCACAGTAGCCTACATATGCGGTCCACCAGCCATGACCGATTGGGCGGTTGCCAAGCTCAAAGGGGCTGAGGGTATGCGGGAACAAAGAGTGCTGTGTGAGAAATGGTGGTGAACACCTTTTTGCATGAAAGAATTCGGGAAGCCCTGAAATGCGTGTCTCTACCAGCTCATCGGATGCACCTCCAGTCTTCCGGACGGACCCAGAGAGCACCACTAATTATTGATCTCTGGATCAGTGTTTACAAAATCAATAGCCTACTGCAAGTCTACAAGTGGCGGCTAGATGCCATGGTCTACAACCATGTTGAACTCTAGCTTTACAGCTGTTCTCCTACAGATGTGCTGCATTAATGCTTGGCCTTGCCAGCTTGATTCTCCAAACTTGTCCTCCAATACCTTCGCCATTCTTAAAGGATCTTTCGCAGCTTCCATGCTTTGTCTAGCCCTACCTCGTGGATCAGTAACCAATGAGACAGGGCCCTTCAAGTGCTCGCGATACACTGATATGCTGACTAACTAGACTAACCGCAAACAAACAACAGTGGCAGCGGCCGTGCGCTTATTGTTCTTCCGCGAGAATTGAATCTCCTTGTTCCTGTTACCATCAGGCCGATATGAAGCTCGAGGCCCTTTGGGATTCAATCAGTCTGATATAGAGATAGACCAAGCGTGAGGTTATTGAATGATGGAAGAAGATCTACGAAGCGTCTGGAGCTGAGGGTGATGAGCACAATTATCTTCCGGATAATTGGTCGATAGACTTTGGGAGAAGCCTAAAAACAAATCTACGCATCTTATCGGCCAATTCCACGATATTGGGCATTGATCCTATCGAGCTTCTTAACGCGCTCAACTCGGAAACGATCTGGGGAGATACGATCAATTCCAAGCGACTATCGAACTTTTCCAAGCCTTGTTCTGCTTTCATTGAAAATATTTTATCCCTTCATGCCTACATCTCACAGCCAATGCTCAAGGTTCATGCCACGTCTCAAAGCAAGCAGAAGAACAGTTCATGAGTCGTCATCCTCGAATCATGGCCTCCGTTCAATGATTCACTATTTTGTGTATTTCCAAGATATGAGCCAATAACGCAGTCAAGGCTTGGTCTGCTTTTCCGGAACGTTCAGCTTCGACGGATGCGACATGGATCGCTGAAACATTTCTGGAGGCAGTGTGCATGGATGCGACATAGATGGCTATGTTATTCTTGGAGGTAACTTCCATTAATTGGATATTAATCGCTGCAACATCTCTCCAGACAATGTTCATGGATGCAATCTGAATAGCTGTGTCATCTCCGGAGGTGACTTCCATGGAGGCAATGTGCAAGGAAAAAGTTAACATCCAGCGGAGCTTCCTGGATACAACTCTCAAGAGCTACAAGGCGAGTGGGAATTGCAGGGCGGTACCGTTCAGCTTCTAGACTATGGGCGATGCAGTTGAGTCCTCTGATTACCAAGCAAACTCCTCTGTTGGAGGGATGGGCAAAAATTGAGCCGGTTTTCGTCCGTGATTGGGAGAGAAGCTGAGTACTGCTCAATCTGCTCGCTGACACACTCAAAATCAAACGCCGTCTACATCTTGCTTCGCTGATAGAACAGTGAGCAGCAGTGAGGGCCTCACTCCCACAACGCTGAACATCAGAGCTAGACTTCCAACCTATCCTAGACTTACATTTGATATTCATACCCAAGCCGAGATCAGATCGCGCCGCACAACTGCTGGCCTTACCCATAGCTTTCAGTTGTGAAATCACTCCCCTGCCCTCATAGAAGACTCGATCTCATCCTCGATGGATGGGAGCGGGAGATGTGTGTTCCGTTCTCCTCCGAAACATGCAACGGTCGTACCACTCTTTCATCGGACATTTCAGGATCGACCACAACGTGGCTTCCGATCTCATCCTCACGTCTCCAATACCCATAGCGCACACACACACCGCAGGCTCCAAAGGAACAACCAACAAAATGGGCAACAGCATCAGCGCCGAGTCAGACGACACACTCGAAAATCCACAACACACCAAAAGTCTCGAGCTCCCCCACCACGCTCATCCAAATTCTCTCATCGCATTCATTGTTCGATCTTGCACACCAACATGGATCCCCAACACGATCGCGAAACTCTTCGTTGCCCACGCGAGTCCGCTAGCAGATATGCAGTAAGCCATTTCTACCATCTCTTCGTCAGGCTTGCGATGCGGAAAAAGTTGCAGCTCAGAGGGTCCGGTCCTTGTGACACTGAATCTCAACGCATTTTGGAGCAGCGTCCTAGTGCGTGTTTTGGCGATATAGCACATGCGCTCTGTCACCATCTTTCAATAGTCCCAAATGCCAGTATCCTTGCCCAACAGCAAAGGCGTTGCGTACTGGGAAATACCGCCCCACAAGCCGCTAAATCTCCTGATTCCATTCTGTCATACAGTGAACTAGCTAACCCCAGCTTCCGAAAGCTGTTCTCGCATAAGATAAAAGAGGGTTTCGACGCCAGGGAACGGCGCGCTTCGTATTATCCGAATCTCAATAACCAGCGGAGAGAATTCGGCACGATGTCGAGACTTGCGAGACCTGCGCGCAAGGCAAGGTCGGCACCGTCGAGGCCACCGCCTTTGCCAGCGATGAATTGGGCGAGGATATGGCGAGCTGGAACGCGGCTTGTCAAACGATGAACGGGCCTGATTGAGGAAGGAGCCCCGTTGGTTTCAGAGGGATCTTAATGAACAGAGGCTTAAAAGAGATCAATTCATCAGGCTCAGTACCAGTAGCCTTGGTCTGCAACATGGTAGGATTCATTGGATTCTCATATCTTGTGCACTTCTAAATCGAATGTCAGAGAAAGAAGCCCACTTCCTGTAGCCAAGCGCCAAAGAATGATTCCAGCGCATTATGCATCGCTAAGCAAGAAAGCCATGGACGGCGTCATGATATGAGAGTCAGCGCTCCCACCCAACATAACAGAAAATGGTATCTGACCGCCATGCAAGAAGCCACCGAAGAACACAAAGCTCGCTTATGTACCGTTGTAGCAGCCAAAACATTCATAAGGGCAGCCGTTCGTCATTGCATCAAGATCTAGATCGACTCGCAGAAAGATAGTTCGCGCTCCCGACTCTTCCACTTGTCTTCCGTACCCCGTTCTTCACCTCCCGGCTCTCTGCACTCCTCCTTACCGGACTGTCTCTCATCTTCGCAACGCCGAGTGTCCCGCTGCCACTCCCGCTCTTCACACTCGCTGGAGTCTTTGATCTTGGAGGCCGCTCTGCAGCCAGCTCATCATGATGTGTCCAATTCTCAACGTCAGATGTCAATTCTTGCAGTGCTTCATCGTCCCCAGTACTGGTGAACTTTGTGCTTGTGGTAGTCGTTGTGGTGTAGCTGACGGCACGTTTCTTGTCGCTGCTGATCGGTGAATGTGAGCTTGTCCGCCGGTTGAGCACTCGAAGCTCCCATTCCTCATCGTTCTCACCAGGGTTCTGACCTTCACCTTTCCGATGGCTACGCATCTCCACAATCTGATTGTCTGGCTCTTCCGCGACGCTAACGTTACCGTTGAACGCGGCAGACGTAGCTCGTGAGTAGGGATGATGGCGAGAGTCCATTCTACTGGTCTTCCTCGGTTGGCCCGGTGTTGGAGCTGGCAAATTCTCATCCATAGCATTGGATGGTCCTATGGTTTCGTTGTGATTTATTTCACCGAGAGCAGATCGCTTCCCCGATTGACTTGGGTTTGGAGGCGTTGCAGTCTGACCAATGCTTGCATGGCTGCGACGGATTGATTTTGTTGGCGTACATGGCAATGCAGCAGCCAGCTTCTCTTTCAAAATGTCCTCCCACCACCATTCAC
>JAABUK010001639.1_pt1 | contig 42057 bp, 27 predicted proteins | sample 5559141 | NCBI WGS metagenome assembly JAABUK01 (sample SAMN10711869, study PRJNA513367) | rock metagenome | isolation source: Antarctica rocks | place: Antarctica: Victoria Land, Pudding Butte nord | collected 2016-01-03 | reverse complement strand
CGGACCGCTATGAGCCGCGGGTGCGGAAGCGCCGACCCAAGGCGTACCCGCTGATGCACGAGCCGCGGAAAATCTCCAAAGAACGTTTGGCGAACGCAAGTTAGGGAATGGCGTCAGTGCCATTCGGCCGATGGATGACCATTACCTATCGGCTCTCATCACCCCCCATCGAATGGGAAGGGCCGAGCCCCGGGCCTTCGCGTGATCGGTAAGATGCAAGGTATGCCCCGGGAGGTCATTCCTCCCCGCCCGTGACCGATTTTCCCCGGTCCGTTCGCCCTCCGGGCCCGGAGGCGGTAAACTAGGGCCCTTCGCCGGCCCGGACCCCGCGATGTCGCGATCGCCCCGACTCTCGTGGCCGCCATTGGAGAGGCTTGCACCCCATGCCCAACAGCTTCGGCTCCCTGGCCACCTTCCCGGTCGACGATCGGACCTACCGCCTTTATCGCCTCGACGCCCTCAAGCAGCACGACGTCGACCTCGCCCGCCTGCCCTTCTCGCTCAAGATCCTCCTGGAGAACCTGCTCCGGAACGAGGACGGGGTGACGGTCACCCGCGACGACATCCTCGGGCTGGCGGGGTGGGACCCCAAGGCGATCCCCAACCTGGAGATCGCCTTCCGGCCGAGCCGGGTCCTGCTCCAGGACTTCACCGGCGTCCCCGCCGTCGTGGACCTCGCCGCGATGCGCGACGCCATGAAGCGGATGGGGGGCGACCCGAGGAAGATCAACCCGCTCCAGCCGGTCGAGCTGGTCATCGACCACTCGGTCCAGGTCGACGAGGCCGGCACGGTCAACGCGTTCCTGACCAACGCCGAGCTGGAATTCGCCCGGAACCGCGAGCGATACGCCTTCCTCCGGTGGGGCCAGGACGCCTTCCGGAACTTCCGGGCCGTCCCGCCCGACACCGGGATCGTCCACCAGGTGAACCTGGAATACCTCGCCCGGGTGGTCTTCTCCTCGGCCGACGTCGAGGACGACGCCCAGAACCACCAGCCGCTGGCGTACCCCGACACCCTGGTCGGGACCGACTCGCATACGACGATGATCAACGGCCTGGGCGTCCTGGGCTGGGGCGTGGGCGGGATCGAGGCCGAGGCCGCCATGCTCGGCCAGCCGGTCTCGATGCTGGTCCCGCAGGTGGTCGGGTTCAAGTTCACCGGGGCCCTCCACGAGGGGGCGACGGCCACCGACCTGGTCCTGACCGTCACCGAGCAGCTCCGCCGCAAGGGGGTGGTCGGCAAGTTTGTCGAGTTCTACGGCGAGGGACTGTCCTCGCTCCCGCTGGCCGACCGCGCCACGATCGCCAACATGGCCCCCGAATACGGGGCGACCTGCGGGATCTTCCCGATCGACGCCGAGACGATCCGCTATCTGGAACTCTCGGGCCGGCCCCGGGCCCTGATCCATCTGGTGGAGGCCTACGCCCGCGAGCAGGGCCTGTTCTCTGCTCCGGGCGCGCCCGAGGCGACGTACTCCGACACCCTCGAGCTCGACCTCTCGACCGTCGAGCCCAGCCTGGCCGGCCCCAAGCGGCCCCAGGATCGGGTGGGCCTGGGCGAGGTCCAGGCGTCATTCCGCAAGGCGCTGAAGGTCATGCGTGACGCCAAGCCGGCCCCCAAGGGCATCGGCGCCCCGGCCTCGGCCACGACCGACGTCCGGGGCGAGCTGAGGCTCGAAGGCGAGGGGGGCGGCGGGACCGCCGTCGGTACCGAGGACCCGACGGCCCCCTCGGCCGCCTACAGCCCGCTCCGGCATGGGTACGTCGAGGACGGCTCGGTGGTCATCGCGGCGATCACCAGCTGCACCAACACCTCGAACCCCTCGGTGATGATGGCCGCCGGGCTGGTCGCCAAGAAGGCCGTCCAGAGGGGCCTGACCACCCAACCCTGGGTCAAGGCGAGCCTGGCACCCGGCTCCAAGGTCGTCACCGACTACCTCGACGACGCCGGCCTGACCCCGTACCTCGACAAGCTCCGGTTCAACCTCGTCGGCTACGGCTGCACGACCTGCATCGGCAACTCCGGCCCGCTCTCGCTGGAGATCTCCAAGGCGATCCACGACGACGACCTCGTCACCGTGGCCGTCCTGAGCGGCAACCGCAACTTCGAGGGGCGGATCAACTCCGACGTCCGGGCCAACTACCTGGCCTCGCCCCCGCTGGTCGTCGCCTACGCCCTCGCCGGGACGATGGACATCGACCTGACCGCCGACCCGATCGGCAAGGACCCGCTCGGCCAGCCCGTCTACCTCAAGGACATCTGGCCGACCCAGGCCGAGGTCGTCGAGGCCGTCTGGGGCTCGGTCAAGACCGAGATGTTCCGCAAGGAATATGGCGACGTGTTCAAGGGTGACGAGCGGTGGAACTCGCTCCAGGTCCCCCAGGGCGACCTCTACGAGTGGGACGACAGCTCGACCTACGTCAAGAACCCGCCCTACTTCGTCGGGATGCCCGACCAGCCGCCGCCCGTCGAGGAGCTCCGGGATGCCCGGGCCCTGGCCGTCCTGGGCGACAGCATCACCACCGACCACATCTCGCCCGCCGGCTCGATCAAGGTCCAGGGGCCCGCGGGCCGGTACCTGATCGAGCATGGCGTGCCGATCAGCGAGTTCAACTCCTACGGCTCCCGCCGGGGGAACCACGAGGTCATGGTCCGGGGGACGTTCGCCAACATCCGCCTCAAGAACCGGCTCGCGCCCGGGACCGAGGGGGGAGTGACCCGCCACCTCCCCGACGGCGAGGCGATGTCGATCTTCGACGCCTCGGAGCGGTACCGGGCCGAGGGCGTCCCCCTGATCGTCCTGGCCGGCAAGGAATACGGCTCGGGGTCGTCGCGCGACTGGGCCGCCAAGGGGCCCAAGCTCCTGGGGATCCGCGCCGTGATCGCCGAGAGCTACGAGCGGATCCACCGGTCGAATCTGGTCGGCATGGGGATCCTGCCGCTCCAGTTCGGCGCCGGCGACAACGTCGAGCACCTGGGGCTGACCGGCGAGGAGACGTTCGCGATCGAGGGCCTCGCCGACGGCCTGCTCGACGGGTTCAAGCAGGGCCGGGAGGTGACCGTGGTCGCCGCGACGGCCGATGGGTCCGAACATCGGTTCACCGTGACGGTCCGGATCGACACGCCCCAGGAAATCCGTTATTATCAGCATGGAGGGATCCTCCCGTACGTCCTCCGCCAGCTGCTCGCGGGCCCGCCCGAGCCCGCGGCGTCGGGCGGGGTGTCGACCGCGGCCGACCCCCGGACCGGCGGCGACCCGACCTGATCCCGCCCGATCCGACGCGACATCCCCGCCCGTCCCTCCGGAGGGGTCGGGGCCGGCGGATGGCACTCGCCTGGTTCGAGGCCACGGTTCTTGGTTAAGATGAGACGCCTGTTCGACTGGTTCCGTGGCCGGCCTCCCTCTCCCGAGCCCCCACGGTCGTCCGTCGGCCCGGCCGACGGGGCCTCCGTACCGGACCCGCATTTCATCCCCGATCCGCCGGCGTCGACCGTCTCGACGCGTCCCCCCGGCGGCAGCATCATTCAGGAGTCGGCCTTCATGTCGCAAGCGACGACCGAAGCCAAGCCGGTAGTCTCGAAGAATCAGGCGATCGGCTGGCTGCGCCAGATGCTGCTGATCCGGCGGTTCGAGGAGCAGTCATACAAGCTCTACCAGATGGGCGGCAAGATCGGCGGCTTCTGCCACCTCTACAGCGGACAGGAGCCGGTGGCCGTCGGTTCGATCGGGGTGCTCCGGGAGGACGATTACGTCATCACCGCCTATCGCGACCACGGCCACGCCCTGGCCCGGGGGATGGCGGCCGGGCCGGCGATGGCCGAATTGCTCGGCAAGTACACCGGCTGCTCCAAGGGCAAGGGCGGCTCGATGCACTTCTTCGACGCCGAGAAGGGGTTCCTCGGCGGCCACGCGATCGTCGGCAGCCACATCCCGCTCGCCGCCGGGGTCGCCTTCGCCAGCAAGTATCGCAACCAGGACTCGGTGACGATCTGCTACTTCGGCGACGGCGCCATGAACCAGGGGTCGCTCCACGAGGCCTTCAACATGGCCAGCCTCTGGAAGCTCCCGGTGATCTACGTGGTCGAGAACAACATGATGTCGATGGGGACCCAGCTCCACCGCCATTCCTGCCTGCTCGACCTGACGATCCGGTGCGGGACCGCCTACGGGATCCCCGGCCACTCGATCGACGCCAACGACATCGAGCTGGTCGCCACGACCACCCGCGAGGCCGTCGCCCGGGCCCGGGCCGGCGATGGGCCCAGCTTCATCGAGATGAAGACGTACCGATTCCGCGGCCACTCGATGAGCGACCCGGCCAAGTACCGGACCAAGGAAGAGCTCGAGGACGCCAAGGCCCGCGACCCGATCGTCGCCTACGAGCAGATCCTCAAGGAGCGCGGCTGGATCGACGACGCGGCGATCGAGCGGATCCACGACGAGATCAAGGCGGAGATCGACGAGTCGATCGCCTTCGCCGAGGCCAGCGAGCCGACGCCCGCCGAGGCGCTCTATCAGGACGTCACGGTGGCCCACCACATCCCGCAGGAGTGACCATGGCCGTCATTGCCTACCGCGAAGCCTTGAACCAGGCGATGTCCGAGGAGATGGAGCGGGACGACCGCGTCTTCCTGATGGGCGAGGAGGTCGCCGAATACGACGGCGCCTACAAGGTCAGCCAGGGGATGCTCGCCCGCTTCGGCCCGCGTCGGATCATCGACACGCCGATCTCCGAGGAGGGGTTCGCCGGCATGGGCATCGGCGCGGCGATGGTCGGCCTCCGCCCGATCGTCGAGTTCATGACCTTCAGCTTCAGCCTGGTGGCGATCGACCAGATCGTCAACAACGCCGCCAACATGCGCTACATGAGCGGCGGCCAGTTCGCCGTCCCGATCGTGTTCCGGGGGAGCTCCGGGATGGCCGGCTGCCTGGCCGCCACCCACTCGCACCGGCTCGAGGCCTGGTACGCCCACATCCCCGGCCTGACCGTGGTGATGCCCGCCACCCCCGCCGACGCCAAGGGCCTGCTCAAGAGCGCCATCCGGTCCGACGACCCAGTCATCTTCATCGAGCATGAGGTCCTCTACGGCGACAAGGGCGACGTCCCCGAGGGCGATCACCTGGTCCCGATCGGCAAGGCCGAGATCAGGCGCCCCGGCTCCGACGTGACCCTGATCACCTATTCCCGGTCGCTCAAGGCCACCCTGGCCGCCGCCGAGACCCTGGCCGGCGAGGGGGTCGAGGCCGAGGTGATCGACCTCCGGACCATCCGCCCGCTCGACCTCGACACCCTCCTGGAATCGGTCGCCAAGACCCACCGCGCGGTGATCATCGAGGAAGACTGGCCGTACTGCGGCCTCGGCGCCGGGATCTCCGACCGGATCATGCAGAAGGCGTTCGACGAGCTGGACGCCCCGATCCGACGCGTGACGACCCGGGACGCCCCGATTCCCTACAACCGGGCCCTGGAAGCGTCGATGCTCCCCAGCGTCGACCGGATCGTCGCCCAGGTCCGGGACGTGATGTACAGCCGCCTCTGACCGTTCCACCCGTCCGGACGATCGGACGGCCGAGGATGGCCGCCCCGCCCGGCTCCGGGCCGAGAAGGGGCGGTCCATCCTCGGCCGTCCTGCCGGGATGAAAGTTATCGGCCGCCGCCGACCAGCCATCGGGAGATATGCCTCGTGCCGATCGAAGTGACCATGGGCGCGATCAGCCCCACGATGTCGAGCGGTCAGATCGTCGAGTGGCGGGTCAAGGTCGGCGACAAGGTCAAGGAGGGCGACACCGTCGCCGAGGTCCAGACCGACAAGGCGGTGATGCCGCTGGAGTCGTTCGAGGAGGGGACCGTCGCCGTCCTCTGCGCCCAGGTCGGCGAGGAAGTGCCGGTCGGCCAGAAGATCCTGATCCTGGCCGCCAGGGGCGAGGATGCCGGGGCGATCGCTGCCTCTTCCGGCGCCGCCAGGCCCGCCGCCCCGGCCGCCGCGCCCGCCCCTCCGGTGGCCAGGGCCGAGCCGGAGCCCGAGCCGGAAGTGAAGCACGAGGCCCAGGGGTCGGGCGTCCCTTATCGCGAGATGACCAGCAGCCCGACCCGGCCCGAGGTGTCCAACGGCCAGGAGAAGCATATTCCGACCCCGGCGATCGAGGTCCACAAGGGGGGCCGGATCAAGTCGAGCCCGCTGGCCCGCAAGGTCGCCGCGGCGGCCCAGGTCGACATCGGCCAGGTCCCCCCGACCGGCCCCGGCGGCCGGGTGATCCGCGACGACGTCGTGGCCTTCCTCGCCAACCGACCGGCCGCCCCCGCCGCGGTCGGACGGCCCGCCTCGCCCGCCCCATCGGCCCGGCCGTCGGCCGCCCCCGCCGCCGCCCGGCGGATCCCGCACACGCCGATGCGGAAGACGATCGCCGCCCGGATGATCCAGGCCAAGCAGACCGCCCCCGAGATCCACGTCGCCGTCGACATCCGCGTCGACGAGGTCGTCGCCATCCGGGAGCGGCTCAACAAGCAGCTCGCCGCCGAGAAGATCAAGCTGTCCATGGGCGACTTCGTGACCAAGGCGGTCGCCCTGGCGCTCCGCCGCCACCCCGGGGTCAACGCCACCTTCGAGCCCGACGCGATCGTCGAGAACCCCGAGGTCAACGTCGGGATCGCCGTCGCCCTCGAAGGCGGCCTGATGGTCCCCGTCCTCCACAACGCCGATACGCTCGGACTCCGCGAGATCCGGACCGGGTCCGAGGCGATCGTCGAGGCCGCCCGATCGGGCAAGCTCACCTCCGCGCAACTGACCGGCGGCACGTTCACGATCAGCAACCTGGGGATGTTCGGCGTCCGCGAGTTCGACGCGATCCTGAACCTGCCCCAGGTCGGCATCCTCGCCGTCGGCGCCGCCGAGAAGCGGCCGGTCGTCGTCGGCGACACCCTGAAGATCGGGACCGTGATGACCGTCAACCTGACCGCCGACCACCGGGCGGTCGACGGGGCGCTCGCAGCCGAGTTCCTCCGGACCCTGAAGGGGCTCCTGGAAGAACCCGCCTCGATGCTCCTCTGACGCCCCGATCGCCGCCAGCAAGATCGATCCTCGAAGGGACTATATGGCTTACGATTTCGATATCGTCGTGATCGGCGGGGGGCCCGCGGGCTACGCCGGCGCGATCCGCGCCGCCCAGCTCGGCAAGCGTGCCCTCTGCGTCGAGCGCGACAAGCTCGGCGGGATCTGCCTGAACTGGGGATGCATCCCGACCAAGGCCCTCCTGACCAACGCCCACCTCGTCGAGCTGATCTCCCGCCACGGCAAGGCGTTCGGCTACAGCGGCGAGGCCCACTGGGATTTTGGCCAGATGATCGCCCGGAGCCGGACCGTCGCCGGGAACCTGAACAAGGGGATCGAGCAACTATTCAAGAAATACAAGGTCCAGCACAAGCTCGGGACCGCGAAGATCATCGCCAGGAACAAGGTCCAGGTCGGCGGCGAGACCGTGACGGCCGAGTCGATCATGGTTGCCACCGGGGTCCGGCCCCGGCCTCTGGCGGAGGCGCCGTTCGACGGCAAGACGATCGTCTCTTACAAGGAAGCGATGTCACTCCCGGTGCAGCCGAAGTCGATGATCATCGTCGGCGCCGGGCCGATCGGGCTGGAATTCGGCTACTTCTACAATGCGATCGGCACCAAGGTCACGGTGGTCGAGCTGCTCGACCGGATCCTGCCGGGCGAGGATGAGGAATCATCCGCCGCGCTCCACCGGAGCCTGACCCGCCGGGGGATCGAGATCCTCCTCGGCTCGAAGACCGGCAAGGTGACGAAGGCCGGCGGGGGCGTGAAGGTCGAGGTCGCGACGCCGCAGGGACCGAAGGCGCTGGAGGGCGAGATCCTCCTGGCCGCGATCGGCGTCCTGGGCAATGTCGAGGGCGTCTTCGCCGACGAGCTGAAGGTCGAGCTGGTCAAGGGCCACATCAAGGCCGACCCCAAGGCCGGCTACAAGACCAGCGTCCCCGGCGTCTATGCCGTCGGAGACGTGATCGGGCCCCCCTGGCTGGCGCATGTCGCCCACCACGAGGCGATCTGCTGCATCGAGACGCTCTACGGCAAGGGCCCCCGGACGGTCGATTATTCGAACGTCCCCGGATGCACCTACACCGATCCCGGCGTCGCCAGCGTGGGCTTCACCGAGAAGGGCGCCCGCGAGGCCGGCCACAAGATCCGGGTCGGCAAGTTCCCGTTCGTCGCCAGCGGCCGGGCCCAGGCGGCCGACGAGACCGAAGGGTTCGTCAAGCTGATCTTCGACGACGAGCACGGCGAGCTGCTCGGCGCCCACCTGGTCGGCTCGCAGGCGACCGAACTGATCGCCGAGCTGGTCATGGCCAAGAAGCTCGAAGCCACCGAAGACGAGATCATCCACGCCATGCACCCGCACCCGACCTTCTCCGAGGCCATCATGGAGGCCGCCGGGCAGGCCGTGGGCGAGTCGGTCCACATCTGAGGAGGATCGCAGATTGCCCGATTCGAGATTTCAAAGGATTCTTTTGAATCGGAAATCCGGCAATCTGCGATGCGCGATCTCAGGCCGTGTCCCGCGCCAGCCGGATCCCGCTGAACTGCCATCGGGCCTCGGGCGGGAAGAAGTTCCGATAGGTGGCCCGGATGTGCGAACGGGGCGTGGCGCAGGAGCCCCCGCGCAAGACCATCTGATTACACATGAACTTGCCGTTGTACTCGCCGAGCGCCCCGGCGGCCGGCCGGTAGCCGGGGAAGGGCGAGTAGGGGCTCGCGGTCCATTCCCAGACGTCGCCGAACATCCCGGCGGGGGCCCCTCCGCCCGGCGTCGGGGCCGGGTGGAGGAGGCCCGATTCCAGGAAGTTCCCCTCGATCGGCCGGCCTTCGGCGGCGACTTCCCATTCCGCCTCGGTCGCCAGGCGGGCCCCCGACCATCGGGCGAAGGCGTCGGCCTCGTAATAGCTCAGGTGGGCGGCCGGCTCGTCGGGGGCGACGTCGAGCATCCCGGCCAGGGTCATGACCATCCACCGGCCCTCGACGCGCTCCCAGTAGAGCGGGGCGGCCCACCCGCGCGACTTCCGGGCCGCCCAGCCGTCCGAGAGCCAGAACTCGGCACGATCGTAGCCGCCATCCTCGATGAAGGCGAGATACTCGCCGTTGGTGGCTGGCCGGCTCGCCAGCTCGAAGTCGCCGACGTATTCCGGGTGCCTTGGCGTCTCGTTGTCGAACGCGAACCCCCCCCCCTCGTGCCCGATCGGGCGGACGCCCGCCGGGTAGGATGACCAGGAGACAGGGCCGGGGACGACCGGCGAACCTACCGGCCGCTTCTGATAGACGGGGCGGAGGGGGTTGCTCGCGAAGGCGTGCTTGAGGTCGGTGACGATCAACTCCTGGTGCTGCTGCTCATGATGCAGGCCGAGGATGACGATCGGCGTCAGGGCCGAGAGGGCTTCTCCATCGGCCGAGCGGAGCCAGCCCTCCATCCGGTCGTCGATCTCGCGGCGATAGCATTCGACCTCGCGGATCGTCGGCCGCGAGAGCAGGCCCCGGCGGTCCCGGGCGATCCGCTCGCCGATCGCGTTGTAGTAGGAGTTGAACAGGTAATTGTACTGGGGATAGCGGGGGCGGTACCCGGGCAGGGCGGTCGCGAGGATGAAGGTCTCGAAGAACCAGCTCGTATGGGCGAGGTGCCACTTGACCGGGCTGGCGTCGGGCATCGACTGGACGACGAAATCCTCGGGTTCGAGCGGCTGGGCGAGCGCCTCGGTCTGGCGGCGGACGGCCTGGTAATCGGCCAGGAGTCGCGATCCGGGACAGGGCCCGTCGGCGGGGGGATTTGCCTCGTGGTGGGTAGTGATGAGGCTCACGAGCGGCTTCCTCGGTGGGCGCGGGCGGGGCGCGAGCGGTTCCGGATTCAGATACGCCAGACCTGGCCGCCGTCGGACCGGGCGACCTCGATCGTCGGCCGGCCCTCGCCCGCCCCGAGGCGGAAGGTCATCGGGAGGACCTGGCTGGCCAGGACGTCGGGCTTGTCCGATGTCGAGATCCCGATCCGGACGAGCTGGTCGTCGGTCAGGCGGTACAATTCCAGGGCCCAGGGGGCCCGGTCGATCAGGAGAAGTTCGCGGGTATTGACCTTGGCATAGAAATCGAGCTTCCGGCGGGCCGAGTCACCCCTGCTGATGATCTCGACGGCAAAATCGGGACCGCCGCACATGTGGGCACCGCAATTCCGCGCCGGGTTGCCGGGGAGATAGACCGCCACGTCCGGTATCCGATAATTCTTGAGCCAACCTTCAACCCGATCACTGACATTTAAACCGGGGAGGATGTACGCGCCGCCCACCTGTTCGCGAATCGACCCGAAGGCGATCACCAGGCCGCCGACGAAGACCTGATGCTCGAAGTTGGCGTCGGGCGACATGACGTAGATCCCTTCCCACATCTCATCCCGCCAGCCCCTCTGCTCGCGATCGCGGTCGGCTTTGATCGCCAGGAAGAATTCGGGATCGGTGACCAGGACGGCCTCGACGAGTTCGTCGGGGACGATCGGGAATCCGTCATCGGCCGGCGGGCTTGAGGCGGGGGGCGGAGTGGATCGCACGGGCGTCGACATCGAGTGCGGCCTCCCGGAAGGCTTCGGAGAGGGTAGGATGGGCGTGGCAGATCCGGGCGATATCCTCGGCGCTGCCGGCGAATTCCAGGGTGGTGACGGCCTCTGCGATCATGTCGGAGGCCCGGGGGCCGATGATGTGGACCCCGAGGACGCGGTCGGTCCTCGCGTCGGCGATGATCTTGACCAGCCCTTCAACCTCGTCCATCGCCTTGGCCCGCCCGTTGGCGACGAACGGGAACCTGCCGACCTTGAAGTCGAGCTTCCGGTCCCCGGCCTGCTCCTCGGTGATCCCCACGCTCGCCATCTCGGGCCAGGTGTAGATCACGCTCGGGATGGTCTCGTAATTGATGTGGCCGGCCTTGCCCGCGAGCAGCTCGGCGAACGCCGACCCCTCGTCCTCGGCCTTGTGGGCCAGCATCGGGCCGTCGATCAGGTCGCCGATCGCCGAGATGGTCGGGATGCTGGTCCGGAAGTGGGAGTCGGTCCCGACCTTGCCCGTCTTCGGGTCGAAGGCGACGCCGACCTCGGCCAGCCCCAGCCCATCGGCGTAGGCCCGGCGGCCGACCGAGACGAGGACCCGCTCGCAGTCGTAGGTCAGTTTCTGCCCGTCCCGGGTCTCGGCGGTCACCTGGGCCCGGCCATCGGCGATCCTCGCGCCGGTGACCTTCGTCTCCATCTGGAATTCGAGCCCCTGCTTGACCAGGCTCCTGTGGAGCTGCTGGCCGATCTCGACGTCGGCCAGGGGGACGATCCGGGGGAGGAACTCGACCACGGTGACCCGGGCGCCGAGGCGATGCCAGACCGAACCCAGCTCCAGGCCGATGTAACCGCCGCCGACCACCAGCAGGTGGTCGGGGACCCTGTCGAAGGCCAGGGCCTCGGTCGAGTTGACCACCGTCTTGCCGTCGAACGGCAGGAACGGGAGTTCGATCGGGGCGCTGCCCGTCGCCAGCAGGATGTGGGCGGTCTCCAGGGTCGTCTCGGCCCCGTCTTCGCCTCGGACGACCACCGAGGTCGGCGTCGCAACCCGCCCCTGGCCGGTCATCCCGGCGATGTTATTCTTGCGGAAGAGGAACCGGACGCCATCGGTCAGCTCCTTGACGACCTGATCCTTGCGCGCGTGCATCGCGGCGAGGTCGAGCCCGACCTCGCCCACCTTGATCCCGTGCCTGGCGAACCGATGCCGCGCCAGGTGGTAGAGCTCGCTGGAATCGAGCAGGGCCTTGCTCGGGATGCAGCCGATGTTCAAGCAGGTGCCGCCGAAGGTGGCCCGCTTCTCGACGCAAGCCACCTTCATGCCGAGCTGCGCCGCGCGGATGGCGGCCACGTAGCCGCCGGGGCCGGCCCCGATCACAACCAGGTCGTATCGCTCCGACAACGCGAGCTCCTTCGAGGGTGGGGTTCGCCGCGGGGCGGATTCCGGGCCGGCGCTCAAAGTTCCAGCATCAGCCGCTCGGGGTTCTCGATGCACTCCTTGATCCGGACCAGGAAGCTGACCGCCTCGCGGCCGTCAACGATCCGATGGTCGTAGGAGAGGGCCAGGTACATCATCGGGCGGATGACCACCTGGTCGTCGACGGCGACCGGGCGCTTCTGGATCGAGTGCATCCCCAGGATCCCGCTCTGGGGCGGGTTGAGGATCGGCGTCGAGAGCAGCGACCCGAAGACGCCCCCGTTGGTGATCGTGAACGTCCCGCCCTGGAGGTCGGTGACCGAGATCGTCCCCTCGCGGGCCTTGGCGGCGAACTGGCCGATTGCCTTCTCGACCCCGGCGAAGCCGAGCCGGTCGGCGTCGGGGATCACCGGGACCATCAGCCCGCGCTCGGTGCTGACGGCGACGCCGATGTTGTAGGCGTGGTTGGTGACGATGTCCGTCCCGTCGATCCGCCCGTTGACGTTGGGGAACGCCTTGAGCGCATCGATGGCGGCCTTGACGAAGAACGACATGAACCCCAGCGCCACGCCGTGTCTGGTCTTGAAGGCATCCTTGTACCGGGCCCGGAGGTCCATGACCCGCGACATGTCGGCCTCGTTGAAGGTCGTCAGGATCGCCGCCGTCTGCTGCGCCTCGACGAGCCTCTGGGCGATCTTCTGGCGGAGGCCGCTCATCCGCTTCCGGCTCTCGCGAGGGCCGGACGACGGCGAAGGGGCCGCGACCTCGGGGGCGGGGGCCGCGACCTCGGAGACGGGGGCCGGGACCGGTGCCGGTGCCGGCGATGGCGGGGCCTGGAGGTGGGCCAGGACGTCTCCCTTGGTGAGCCGGCCTCCCCGGCCGGTCCCCTCGATCCCGGCGGGGTCGACGTTCGACTCGGCGACGATCCGGCGGACGGCCGGGGCGAGCGGCATCGCCGCGACGCCGCCGTTGCTGGGCGGGCCCGGGGCGTCGGCATGCCGGGATTCGACCGCGGCGGCCTGCGACGGTGCGGAAACCGGCCCGGGAGCGGCCGGGGCCCGGGGCGTGGCGGCCGGGGCGGCCGGGGCGGCGGTCGGCCGTCCGTCGGGGTCGATCGAGCCGATCACGGATTCGACGGCGACGACCTCGTTCTCGGGCACCAGGATCTTCAGCGTCCCGGCCGACGGGGCGATGAAGACCTGGCTGGCCTTGTCGGTCTCCAGTTCGTAGAGCGGCTCGCCGGCCTTGATTGCGGAGCCGTCGGGCTTGAGCCAGCGAGCCAGGATCCCCTCGGAGATCGACTCGCTGACCTTGGGGACCTTGATCGGGACGGCGGCCATCGGGTCAGTCCTTGCTCGTGAGGGCGACGGCCGGGCGTGCCGGCTTCGCCGAGACCAGGTGCGGGATGGCGGCCCCGATGGCGGCCTCCACCAGTTCGGCCTGCTCGCGGTCGTGGACCGTGTGCGAGCCGGTCGCCGGGCTGGCGCTCGCGTCCCGGCCGACGTACTTGAAGTCCTGGTTGATCGTCTCCGGGTCGCGGAGCCGGGGGGAGACGAACGACCATCCGCCCATGTTCTGCGACTCCTCCTGGCACCAGACCCACTCGCGGGCCGACCGGTAGCGGCCGACGGCGGCCTTCAGAGCGTCGACCGGCCAGGGGAAGAATTGCTCCAGGCGGATGATGGCGACCTCCCGGGCCTTGTTCGCCTGCTCGCGGCGGGCCACCAGGTCGTAATAGACCTTGCCCGAGCAGAGGACGACCCGCTTCACCCGGTCCGGCGGCACGGCGTCGTCGATCACGTCCTGGAACCGGCCGGAGGCCAGCTCGCCCAGGGTGGAGACCGCCTGCTTGCTCCGGAGGAGGCTCTTGGGGGTCATCACGATCAGGGGCTTGCGGAAGTCGCGCTTGACCTGGCGTCGGAGCAGGTGGAAGTACTGCGCGGGGGTCGAGGGGTGGACGACCTGGATGTTGTCCTCGGCGCAGAGGGCGAGGAACCGCTCCAGCCGGGCGCTGGAGTGCTCGGGCCCCTGCCCCTCGTAGCCGTGGGGCAGGAGCATCACCAGGCCGCTGGCCCGGCCCCACTTCGACTCGGCCGAGGCGATGAACTGGTCGATGATCACCTGGGCGCCGTTGGCGAAGTCGCCGAACTGGGCCTCCCAGAGGATCAGCATGTTGGGCTCGTCCAGCGAATATCCGTAGTCGAAGCCGAGGACGGCGGCCTCCGACAGCAGGCTGTCGTAGGCGCAGATCTCGGCCTTCTGGCCCGGGATGCAATTGAGCGGGACGTGGACCTCGGCGTTGGTCCCGTCGACCAGGACCGCGTGGCGGTGGCTGAACGTCCCCCGGCGGCTGTCCTGGCCGCTCAGCCGGACCGGGATCCCCTCGACCAGGAGCGATCCGAAGGCCAGGGTCTCGGCGAATCCCCAGTCGATCCCGTCGCCGGTCTCGGCCGCCTTGAGCCGGCTGTCGAGCTGCCGCTTGATCTTGGGATTGACGTGGAACCCCTCGGGGACGGTCGAGGTGGCCAGGATGATCTTCCGGAGGGACTCGGCCGGCACGCCGGTGTCGACCGGGACGAACGAATAGTTCGGCTTGTATCCCTTCCAGTAGCCGCCGAACCCCGGGGTCTGCGGGACCTTGGCGGCGTGGTCGTGGACCTCCTCGTAGACGGCCTGCATCTTGTCGCGGAACGTCTCGGCGATCGTCTCGGCCTCGGCGGCCGAGAGCTCGCCGGATTGGATCAATGTCTCGGTGTAGAGGGCCCGGATGGTGGGGCGATCCTTGATCTTCTGATACATGAGCGGCTGGGTGAAGGCCGGCTCGTCGTTCTCGTTGTGGCCGTGCTTGCGGTAGCAGATCAGGTCGACGACGACGTCCAGCCCGAACGTCTCGCGGAAGTCGAGCGCCATCTCGGCGACGTAGACGACGGCCTCGGGATCCTCGCCGTTGACGTGGAAGATCGGCACCTCGATCATCTTGGCGACGTCCGTGCAATAGCGGGTCGACCGGCTGTCGACCGGCGAGGTGGTGAAGCCGATCTGGTTGTTGACCACGATGTGGACCGTGCCGCCGGTCCGGTAGCCCTTGAGCTGGGAGAGGTTCAGGGTCTCGGCCACCAGCCCCTGGCCGGCGAACGCGGCGTCGCCGTGGATCAGGACGGGGAGGCCGAGCTTGCGGTCTTCATCCTTGAACCGCCGCTGCTTGGCCCGGACCCGCCCCTCGACCACCGGGTTGACGGCCTCCAGGTGGCTGGGATTGGGCGTGAGCGACAGGTGGACCGTGTGGCCGTCGGCCGTGACGTGGTCGGCCGAGAAGCCCAGGTGATACTTGACGTCGCCGTCCCCCGCGACGGTCTCGGGCTGGTTGTCCTCGAACTCGCCGAAGATCATCCCGTACGGCTTGTCCAGGGTGTTAGCCAGGACGTTGAGGCGGCCCCGGTGGGGCATCCCCAGGACGATCTCCTTGACGCCGTACTTGGCCGACCGCTCGATCAGCGCGTCGAGGAGCGGGATCAGCGTCTCGCCCCCCTCCAGGGAGAACCGCTTGGCCCCGACGTAATGCCCGTGCAGGAACGTCTCGAAGAGCTCGGCCGCGTTCAGCTTGAGGATGATCCGCCGCTTCTCGCGGATGTCGATCCGGGGCCGGTTCCGGCCCTCCTCCATCCGATCCCGGAGCCAGGCCCGGATCTGGGGGTTCCGGATGTGCATGAACTCGACGCCGATCGTCCGGCAATACGTCTCCCGGAGCGCCGCGATCACCTCGTTCAGGGTCGCCCGGGGCGGGTCGAACATCTTGCAGTGGAAGGTCCGGTCGAGGTCGGCCTCGGTCAGGCCGAACGACGACGGCTCCAGGAGGCCGCCCGGGTCGCCCGGGGGGGTGAGCTTGAGCGGGTCGAGGTCGGCCAGGTAATGGCCGATCTCGCGATACGCGTCGATCAGCCGGGTGACGGCGGCCTGCGCCGCGCCCCCCTCGATCGAGGAGCCGTCCTCCGGCTCGCCCGATCGGGCGAGCTCGTAGCCTTCGAAGAACGCCCGCCAGGTCGCGTCGACCGCGGTTGGCTCGTCCCTCCAACGCCGATGATTCTCCTCGATCAGCTCGAGATTCCACCGGTTCGCGACCGTCGAGCGATTCATGGGAGCATGATCCCCACATCGGGGCCGTGCCGAGGGCCCGGCCCCTGCCAGTTGGCGTGATCCGCCGTGGATTGAGCGAGGCCCGGGCCGGACGGGACCCCGGCCTTACCCTTCCAGCATACAGGAATCGGGAGACGACCCGAACCCGGATCGGCGCCCGTTCCTTCCAGTATAGATAGATCGTCCCGACCCGATAGGGGACGGCGAAAGTTCGCCGTCCGGGATCCGGCCGGGGACGATCCCCCTCTGAACAATACGGTCAAAGTCGCCCGATCCACCCATTGTCCGAAAATTTTGCCTCAAACAACGCCCTGAGCAGGTCTTCAGGAATGGCGACGGGGTCGCCGGCCGGGCCCCCGGGGAGCCAGGCCCGTCGGATCGCCTCCAGGAGGTCGGCGCGGGGGAGGGGGAGATTGGCGACGAAATCGCCGTGGGGACGACCTCCCCGATAGGCGGGACTCCTCGGGGGCATCCGGGTATAGCGCCCGATCCGGTCGACCTCGAAGTCGTAGAGCAGGCTGGCATGGACCAGGACGTGACGCCGGAGTCGTCGCTGGGCGCTCCCGGAGAACTTGCGGAGGCCGAGCGTCAGGTCGCCCGACCCGAGCATCTCGACCGGGGGCCCGACGGCCCGGATCGACTCGGCGACCCGGCCCAGGACGAACCGCTGGGCGGCGTCGACCGCCTTCAGCTCGGCGTGGGCCTCGATGGGGAGGATGACCGAGAAGTTCAGGGCCCCCGGGCCGATCACGACCGTCCCGCCGCCGCTGGACCGCCGGACGATCGCCACGCCGTCGGCCGCGCAGGCGTCCACCAGGACGTCCTCGGCCATCCGGCACGACGCCCCCAGGACCACGGCGTATCGGGCCGACTCCCAGACCCGGAGGACGGCCGGGCCCCCCCGCTCCTCGGCGTCGACCAGCAGCGCCTCGTCGAGCGCCAGGTTGGCGGCGACCTCGGGTCGAGTCGCGTCGAGGTATCGGATCTCGGGCCAGGGCATCGTTCGCGGCCCAGCTCTCGCCCGGGCTCCAATCGGCCGGCACCGGGGGAAGGCCCCTTGATCGGCGGCCATCGGCGACCGATCATCGCCGGTTCGCCGGCTTCACCCTCGGGAGGGATCTTGCATGTCCGCGGCCGTCCCCGAACTCTATCAGCACGACCGATTCCAGGCACGTCGCAAGGTCTTCAAGATCCTCGGGGCCGGGTTCACCCTCCTGAGCCCCGACGGCCGGGTCCTGGCGGTCTCCGAGCAGAAGGCTTTCCGGCTCAAGGAGGACATCCGGGTCAACGACGGGGCCCCGGGCGGGGAGGAGCTGCTCACGATCCAGGCCGACCGGATCGTCGACTTCAGCGCCGCGTACCGGGTGGTGGACGCCCGGACCGGCGAGCACTTCGGGTCGCTCCGCCGCAAGGGCTGGTCGTCGATGTTCCGCGACTCCTGGGAGATCCTCGACGCCCAGGGGGTCGTCCGGGGGAAGGTGACCGAGGACAGCGGCTGGAAGGCGCTGGTCCGCCGGGCCCACGAGGTCGCGGCGATGCTGATGCCGCAGACGTTCCACATCGAGGTCGGCGGCCGGGTGGTCGGCACCATGAGGCAGGATTTCAACCCGTTCGTCCGGAAGTATCAGGTCGACCTGACCGGCGACGCCGACGGGATGCTCCCCCGGCCGCTCGCCGTGGCGACCGTGATCCTCCTTCTGGCCATCGAGGGCCGCCAGGGCTAGCAAGGGGACCGAGCGGGTCGGGCCATCCCGGGCCGATGGGGCCCGGGGTGGCCGGCGATCTCGGCCGGTCACTCGTCCTTCTTGAAGACGTTGTGGCAGGCGGTGCAGGTCTTGGTATAGGCGGTGAAGGCTTCCTTCGCCTGGGCCTGGGTCGAGCCCGACTTGGCCGTGACCTTGGCGAGATCCTCGGTCGACTTGATCATGTCGTCCATCAGCTTCTGCCACTCGGCCATCGGCTTCTTCTCCTTCTCGGCCGGCTCCTTGATCTCGCGGGCTTCCCTGGCCAGCTTGACGATCGTCTCGGCGTCCTTGGCGATCGACCCGGAGGCCTTCTTGTACTCGGCCGCATTCCGGGTCGCCTTGCGGATCGCATTGGTCTTGTTCTGGACCTGCTCCATCAGCTTGGCCAGCGGCGATTCGTCGTCGGCGGCCATCGAGAATCCGGCGAAGGCGAACAGGCTCAGGCCCATGATCGCGAATTTCCGCAACTTCATGCGAGACTCCGAGGTTCTTGAGATCGGGGTGGGGGCGGGGGACGGTACCGGGATCGGTCCAGGATAAAGGCTCGGACCGGCCCGATCAAGCGCCTCGATCGCACCCCGGGCGTCCCCGGGGTAGACTGGGGGCCGAGTCCGCCCGGGCCCGCCCCGAGGCGATCCGCCGACGACCTCCCAGCCCTCCGGATGACCATGCCCGAGCCGATCGATTACAAGTCGTCCGGCGTCGACCTCGACGCCTACGAGCAGACGATGGCCCTGCTTCCCCCGCTCCTGAAGCGCACCCATCCGCTGACGCCCGCCCGCGTGATCGACTGGCCGGGGGGGTTCGCCGGGCTGTTCCGGCTCGACGCCAACATCGGCCTGTTCTCGCGGACCTACCGCGACCCGGTCCTGGTCGCCTCCACCGACGGCGTCGGGACCAAGCTGAAGCTCGCCTTCGCCACCGGCCGGCACGACACCGTGGGCGTCGACCTCGTGGCGATGTCGGTCAACGACTGCCTCTGCGCCGGGGCCGAGCCGCTCCTGTTCCTCGACTACGTGGCGATGAGCCGCGACGACCCCGCCCTGACGGCCGCGGTGGTCAAGGGGATTTCCGACGGCTGCGTCGAGGCCGGGTGCGCCCTCCTCGGCGGCGAGACGGCGATCTTGCCCGACTTCTACCACCCGGGCGAGTACGACCTGGCCGGCTTCTGCCTCGGCGTCGTCGAGCGCAAGCAGATCCTCGACGGCCGCGAGATCCGCGAGGGCGACAGGGTGATCGGCCTGGCCAGCTCGGGCCTCCACTCCAACGGCTACAGCCTGGCGCGGAAGCTCGCCTTCGACGGGGCGGGGCTCGCCCCCGACTCGTTCGTCGCCGAGCTGGGCTCCACCGTCGCCGACGAGTTCCTCCGCCCCACCCGGATCTACGTCCGGGCCCTCAAGACGGTCCATCGCCACTACCGGGTCAAGCGGATCATCCACGGGATCGCCCACATCACCGGCGGCGGCCTGATCGACAACCCCCCCCGGATCCTCCCCGAGGGCTGCGCCCTGAGGCTGAAGCGCAACTGGGACGTCCCCAGGGTCTTCCCCTGGCTCCAGTCGATCGGCAACGTCCCCGACGCCGAGATGTTCCGCGTCTTCAACATGGGGATCGGGATGGTCCTGATCGTCGCCGAGTATTACGCCGAGGCGATCACCCGATACCTCCGGACCGAGGTCGACCTCCCCGCCTGGATCATCGGCGAGGTCGTCCGGGGCGACCGGACCGTCGAATGGGACGAGCCGTTGGCCGGCTGAATGGTCATGCTCCCGGAAAACCGGCCGGCCTGATCCCGGCCGGGCCGGACAGAGGAAGCTCAGCCATCACGATTCTCTGGCCAGGTGTTCACGCATTTCTACGGCCTCGGGCCGATTGATTTGAAGGAGAGCAATCGTGACGCGGCCGGTGACCGTACCACCGACCAGGCTCGGCCCTTCCCAGGCGAGATGGCGATTCCATTGATCCTTGCGGGGATGAAATAATCGCACCATTCTTCCGGTCCGCAGGTTCAGGCCAGCGATATTCGGGCCCTTGTAGCTGTTGCAGAAGAAACAGGCGAGGGCAAGATTCCCCGCTTCGGTCGGCCCGTGGTGCTGCCGGGCGATTATGTGATCGATCGCATGGGGCAGGGGAGAAGCGGCCTGCGGGAGCTGGCAATATTCGCAGCGGGAGTCGGCGCGTCGCCAGACCAGTTGCTCAAGTGCCGTATTCATGGGGGGCATCCATGCCGGCTCGTTTCAAGGAGAGGCGTGCCTTCGACCAGAGGATGCCGAGCCAATATCCCACCCGACGATAATTCTCAACCTCGTCCTCCTCCGAGGCCGTGAGAGCCCCTTCCTGGGCTTTGAGGGACAGTTCACGCATCCTCGCCCGATCTTCATCCCCGAATTGAAGGTTCAAGAATTCCCGGGCCGCCTGCGGGGAGAAATCGCCGTGGTCGGGCCTGATCAACCGACCGACGATGGCGGCTTCATTGGAGGGTAGTGGCCGATCATTCATGTTCATTTAATCGCGCCCAGCGACTTTACCCTTGGAGTCGGCAAGGCCCTTCCGGGATGCGGCCTTGCCGAGGAAGTCGAGGAAGCCGGCCGGCTCGACGTAACCCCCCTGGGCCCCGAGGACGGTCTCGCGGTTGTCCCTGGGGTCGACGATCACGTAGAACGGGTTGGTGGTCGCCCCGGTCAGCTTCAGCTCGCGGTCGAGGTTCTTCTCGCCCAGTTCATAGCGCTGCTCCTGGGTGATCGACGCGATCGGGACGAAGTCGGTGTGGAGCTGGACGGTGACGAAGTCCTTGAGCTTCTCGACGACGTCGGCCCGGGGCAGGACGCTCCGTTCCATCAGGCGACAATTCGAGCAATTCACGCCGGTGAAGTCGATCAGGACGAGTTTATTCTCGCGTCGGGCCTGGTCCACCGCGGCGTCGTAGCTCATCCCCCAGACCACCCCGTGCTTGGACTTCTCCTGGGTGATGGCGATCTCGGGGTCGGGGCTGGTGGCCTTGACCTCGGTCCCCCGGGGCGGCAAGAGGCCGACGACCAGCCGGTTGTAGATCGGGCCCGACGGCGACTGGCCGAAAAGGGCGGGGGTCAGGTAGAGGGCCAGGCAGAGGAACATCATCCCGGAGAGGATCCGGCCCGGGCCGACCCGGGCCTCGGACTGGTCGTGGTCGGTCTTGAACAGGCCGAGCAGGTAGATCCCGCAGACCAGGCACATGACGACCCAGATCGTCAGCAACGCCTGCTCGTCGATCCAGGCATTTTCGGGGACGGCGTTGAAGCCGATCTCGGCGGTGTTGACGAACTTGAACGCCGCGCCGATCTCGATCAGGCCGCCGATCACCTTGACCGAGTTCATCCAGTCGCCGCTCCGGGGGAGCCGGGAGAGGAGGCCGGGCGCCAGCGCCAGGAGGAAGAAGGGGAGCGCCACCACCGTCGCGAACGTGGCCAGGCCGATCACGGGGTAGAAGTAGCTCCCGTTGGCCGCGAGCACCAGCAGCCCGCCCACGACGGGGAAGGTGCAGGTGAACGACGTGATCGTCAGCGTCGAGGCCATGAACATGACCCCCACCAGCCCCCCCCGGCTCTCGCCCTGGGCCGAGGCGTTGAGCAGGAAGTTGGGCAGGCGGATCTCGAACAGCCCCAGCAGGCTCGCCCCGAAGGCGAGGAACAGCAGGGCCACCGCCGTGTTCAGCCACGGGTTGTTGGCCAGGTTGGAGAGCGACGCCGCCCCCAGGAAGACCGAGAACAGGACCCCCAGACCGGTGAAGATCCCGATGATGGCGAAGCAGTACGCGAAGGCCAGCGAGGTCGCCTTGCCCCGGTCCTTCTCCCCTTGCTTCACGAAGAAGTTGACCGTCACCGGGATCATCGGCCAGACGCAGGGCATCACCAGGGCCAGCAGGCCGCCCGCGCCGCAGGCCAGGAGGAACGGGATGAAACCCGTCTGTGCCGTCTTCTCGATGTCGCTGACGACCGGCGGCCCGGCCGACCGCGTGGGCTCCTCGATCCGGGACGGCCTGGCTTCGGCGGTCGGCCCGGCCCCGGGGGCGGCCGGCGTCGGCGCGGCGGCGGTCGGAGCGGTCGGGACGGCCGCCGGGCCGCCGGGCAGGACGGTCAACATCGCCTCGGGGAGGGTCCAGCGGCCCGGGGTATTGCAGAGGGTTTCGGAGCAGATCTGATAGCCGGCCTGGACCTTCACGGCCTTCGGGCCGGCCCCCGTCCCCGCCGGGACCTCCAGCGGGAGCGACCAGGTGACCTCGCCCTCGAAGAATTCGACCGCTTCCAGGTTGGCGAAATTCGGGTCTTTCTTGCGGACCGGCGGCCTCGACGAGGTCCAGTCCCCTTTGGGGACGAGGCCGGCGAGGTCGAAGTCGTCGAACAGGGTCGGCTGGGGCCCGTCGCCGTCCCACGACTTCGCAACCTGGAAGATGTGCCAGTGCGGCTCCAGCGTGGCCGTCACCTTGAACGTCACCGGTTCGCCCGCCCTGGCCTCGGCCGGGGAGAATGAGGTCGAGAACTTGATCATCTTCGACTGCGGGGCCCGGCTATCCTTCTTCTTCGGCGTCGCGGGCCCCTCCGGCCGGGCCTGGGGCGCGGCCGGGGTCATCGCGATCAGCAACGATTCGACCCGCAAGGGGCCCAACCCCGCCCCGGGACCATCGGCCGGGAGGATGGTCAGCTCGGCGTCGGGGAGGGTCCAGCGGCCGGGGAAGCTGCAATTTTCGTCGTTGCAGATCATGTAACCGGCCTGGCATCGGAGCGACTTCTTGCCCGGAGTCGCCTTGGCGGGGACCCGGGCCCTGATGCTCCAGGTCACCTCGTCCTCGTAATATTCGAGGAACGGCAGGCTGGGGAAGGCCGGCTCTTTCTTCTTGATCGGCCCCCGGGAGGGGGACCAATCCCCTTCGACCGTCAACCCGGCCGGGTCGAAGAAGTCGAACTCGGTGTAGAGCGGGCCGTTCTCCGGCTGCACCTTGGCCTGCCGGTAGATGTGCCAGGGCGCCTCGATCCTGGCCGTGATCTTGTAGGTCACGACGTCGCCCGGCCGGGCCTGCGCGGGGGTGACGGTCGTCGTGAAGGTCGCTTCCTTGGGGCGGACCTGGGCGCGGCTGTCCTTCTTCGCCGGCCTGGCATCGGCCGCGGACGCCCGGATCGGCCCCGGGACGACGGCCGCGGCGACGAGGAAGGCCGTCGCGAGGATCGCGGACTTACGACCGATCTGGGAGTCACGCACCATGTCCCGTCCCCTGGAGAGGTCACCTCCGCGCGCACGTTCCACGCCGCGCGATGATCGATGTATCCTAAAGCCTCCCCCCTCCCCGGACAAGCCGACGCATGGGGGAGCGGCCACCCCGGGCCGGGATGATCCACGTCCCGGTCGCCATCCCCCTTCAGACCGCCCTTCCCCTTGCGATCGGGGCCCCGTTCGGTGAGGATGGCCTGTCGCAATCCGGGCGATCGCGAGGAGGTCGGGAAAGGGCGCGGTCGGCCGATGCATCGCGAGTACCACCCCGCCGACATGCACCACCTCCGGGCGCACGCCTTCGAGGGCGGCGGGCACCAGCACGCGCATCACGACGACCACCGATCGCTCTATACATTGACGGCGATGCTCGGGGTCCTGATCGCCGGCGATCTCGCCTCCGGGTGGCTGGGGTGGGATTCGGCCCGGGCCCCGATGGGGGCGTCCCTGATCTGGATCGCCGCGATCCTGGGCGCGGGGCGGATCGTCTACGGGGCCCTGGAGGCCCTGGCGCGGGGGAGCATCGGGGCGGACGTCGCGCTGGCGCAGGCCTGCCTGGCGGCGATCGTGATCGGCCAGCCGTTCGTCGCGGCCGAGGTGGTCTTCATCGCCCTGGTGGGCGAGGTCCTGGAGGCCGTCACCTTCGAACGGACCCGGCGCGAGATCCACCGGCTCCTCGACCAGACCCCCCGGACCGCCCGGGTCCGCCGCGACGGCCAGGAGGTCGAGATCCCGGTGGCCCGGGTGGTCGTGGGCGACGTCGTCCTGGTCCGGGCCGGCGAGCGGGTCCCGGTCGACGGGCCGGTCCTGGCCGGCCGGTCGGGGGTCGACCAGTCGGCGCTGACCGGCGAGTCGATCCCGGTCGACAAGGGCCCCGGCGACCCGGTCTTCACCGGCTCGGTGAACCGGTTCGGCCTGCTCGAAGTCCGGGCCGAGAAGGTCGGGCACGAGTCGACCCTGGGCCAGGTCCTCCGGATGGTCGCCGAGGCCGAGCACCGGAAGGCCCCGATCCAGCGCGAGGCGGACCGGTACGCCCGGTATTTCCTGCCGGTGGTCGAGGTGGTCGCCGGGCTGACGGTGGTCGCGGGCTACCTGCTCGGGTGGCCCGACACGTGGTCCAGGGCGGTCGCGGTCCTGGTCGTGGCCTGCCCATGCGCCCTGATCCTGGCGACCCCGGCGGCCATCCTGGCCTCGATGGCGTGGCTGGCCCGGCACGGGATCCTGATCAAGGGCGGCGCCGCGCTGGAACGGCTGGCGCGGTGCGACACGTTCGCCTTCGACAAGACGGGGACGATCACCGAGGGCCGCCCCGAGCTGGCCGGGATCCACCCGGTCGGGGGACGGGGCGAGGACGAGGTCCTCGGCCTGGCCTCGATCGCCGAGGCGAGCAGCCGGCACCCGCTCGCCGGCCTGGTCGCCCGGGCCGCCGCCGACCGGGGGCTGTCGATCCCCGTCGCCTCCGAGGTCGAGGCGACCCCCGGATCGGGAGTCTCCGCGAGCTATCGGGCCGACGGCGGGCCCGACCGCCGGGTCCTGGTGGGGAATCGCCGCCTGATGGCCGCCGCCGGGATCGGGCTCGACGCCATCGAGGCGACCCTGGCCGAGGTCGACTCCCGGGGCGAGACCCCCCTGATCGTCGCGGTCGACGGCGCGGTCGTCGGCCTGATCGCGGCCCGGGACGCCGTCCGGCCCGAGGCCCATGACGTCGTCCACGACCTGAAGCACCTCGGGATCGGCGAGATCGCCCTGCTCACCGGAGACCGCGGGCCCGCGGCCCGATCGGCGGCCAGGCGGGTCCACATCAAGCTCGTCGAGGCCGAACTCCTGCCCGCCGACAAGGCCGGATGGGTCGAGGCCCGGCAATCGAGCGGCCGGCGGGTGGCGATGGTGGGCGACGGGATCAACGACGCCCCGGCGCTGGCCCGGGCCGACGTCGGGATCGCGCTGGGGAGGATGGGGTCGGACCTGGCCGCCGAGGCCGGCGACCTCGTCATCCTGGGCGAGCCGCTGGCCAGCCTGCCCGACCTCGTCCGGCTCTCCCGGGCGACCGTGGCGATCATCCGCCAGAACATCGTGATCTTCGCCTTCGGCCTGAACGCCCTGGCGATGGCCTCGGCCGCGATCGGGATCCTCGGGCCGATCCCGGCCGCGATCCTCCACCAGGCGGGCTCGTTCCTGGTCCTCCTCAACAGCATGAGGCTCCTCTGGTTCGGCGACTGGCGGTCGACCGCCCCGGCCCGCGCGATCCGACGGCTCGGCCACGCGATCGGGCATCTCGACGACCGGATCGACGTCGGCCACGCCTTCGACCGGATCTTGCACCGATGGCGGGCGATGGCGGCGGTCGGGGTCGCGGCGATCCTGGCGGCTTATCTCACCTGGGGTTTCACGGCGATCGGGCCGGGCGAGGTCGGGCTCCTCCGCCGGTTCGGCCGGTTCGCCGGGGTCCTCGAACCGGGCCTGCATCTCCGGCTCCCGCCGCCGATCGAGGCGGTGACCCGGCTGGCGCCCGGGAGGGCCCGGAGCGTCGAGGTCGGCTTCCGATCGGTGGCCCGCGACCCGTCGGCGCCGGTCGGCTGGCAGAGCACCCACGGGCGCGGGGACGCCGCCAGGGCCGACGACGAGTCCCTGCTCATCACCGGCGACGGCCAGCTCGTCGAGGTCGCCGCGACGGCCGAGTATCGCCTCGACCCCCGCCCCGAGTCGCTCCGGGCCCTGGCCTTCGGGGCGGTCGACCCCGAGTCGGCCCTCCGCCCCCTGGCCGAATCGTCGATCCGGGCGACGGTCGGCCGCCGGTCGCTCGACGACCTGCTCACCCGGGGCCGGGCCGACGCCGAGCGGGCCGCGAAGGCGGGCCTCCAGGCCCGGGCCGACGCATCGGGGCTCGGGTTGGCGATCACCGGGGTCGCGTTCCAGGACGTCCACCCCCCGGTGGCGGTGGTCGACGCCTACCGCGACGTCTCCCGGGCCGAGAGCGACCGGCTCCGGAGGATCGCCGAGGGGGAGACGTACCGGATCGGCCGGCTCACGACGGCCGAGGGCCTCGCCGTCGCGACCGTCGAGAAGGCCGAGGCCGACCGCGAAGGCCGGACCGCCCGCGCCTCGGGCGAGTCGGACGCCTTCCGGGACCGCGTGGCCGCCCGATCCGCTTCGCCCGCCCTGACCGACCATCGCCTCTACTGGGAGACGATCGCCTCGGGCTTCGCCGGCAAGGCCAAGGTCGTGCTCGACCCCGTGCCCGGCCAGAGGCGACAATTGTTCCTGCCCGAGTTCCCCATCGGCCCGGCATCGGGCCCGATGAAGGCCGTCATCCTCGCCCCCGAAGCCGATCGGAAACCCAGGTGACGGACATGACCCGCAACGAACAACCCCCGGCACGCATGGGGATGAATCGACTTCGCCGCCGGCTCGCCGGCCCTGTTGTCCTGGGACTGCTGGCCTTGCTGGCCTTCCGCTCGGCGGTGGTCGTGGATGAGACGGAATTCGTTTTGGTGACACAGTTCGGGCGGACGGTGGCCGTCTATGGGGAGGGGGAAGCGGGTCTGCACGCCAAATTCCCCTGGCAATCGTCGATGGCGATCGACCGCCGACTCCGGGTCTTCGACCCTCCCCCTCGGGAGATGATCACGGGAGACAAGCGGAACCTGGAGGTGGCGAGCTACGTCGCCTGGCGGGTGGCCGATCCCCGGCGGTTCGTGGCGGCGGCGGGGACGCTCGACGCGGCGGAGGACCGGCTCAACGAGCGGGTCTCGGCCGCGCTGAGCGACGCCCTGGGGCGCCGGGAACTGGCGAGCCTGGCCTCGACCGATCCGGGCGTCTGGCGGCTCGATGCGCTGACGGATGAGGTCCTGGCGGCGGTCGCCCCGCAGGCGAGGGGGGAGCTGGGCGTGGACGTCCTCGACGTCCGGCTCCGGCGGTTCAACCACCCGATCGAGGTCCGGCCCGCCGTCTTCGACCTGATCCGGAGCGAGCGCAAGCAGGTCGCCGAGCGGCTCCGGGCCGAGGGGGAGTCGCGGCACCAGATCCTCCGGGGCCAGGCCGAACGGGAGCGCGACGCGATCCTGGCCAGGGCCGACGCCGAGGCCGAGCGGATCCGGGGCCGGGGCGACGCCGAGGCGACCCGGCTCCTGAACGAGGCCCACTCCCGCGACCCGCTGTTCTACGAGTTCGTCCGGTCCCTGGAGACGTACCGGTCACTCCTCGACGACCGGACGACGCTCGTCCTGTCGTCGGCCTCCCCCCTGCTCCGCCTCCTGACCCGGGGGCCGTCCGCGGAGCTCCTCCGCGACGAGCCGGCGGCCTCGGCCGGGAAGGTCGCCTCGCCGACGGGGGCCGGGCCGTGAGGCGTCGGACGATCGCGGCGGCCCTGGCGACGGCGGCGGCCCTGGGATTCCTCGGGGCCGGGTGGACCGACGTCGGCCCGGGCGAGGTGGCGGTGGTCCGCCGGCTGGGCCGGGTCCTCCCCGAGCCCTGGGGGCCCGGCCCGCACTGGGCCTGGCCGCTCGGGGTCGACCGGGCGACCCGGCTCCGGCCCGGGGAGGTCCGTCGGCTCGAATTCGGCCGGGCCGGCACGCCCGGCCCGCTCGACGAGCCCGGGGCGGGGGAATTCCTGACCGGAGACCGGAACATCGTCCGGGCCCGGGGGGTCGTGCAATATCGGGTCGACGACCCGGTCGCCTTCGTGCTCGGGCCCGTCGACCGCGACCGGATCCTGGCCCGGCTGACCGAGTCGAGCCTGGCGCGGGCCCTGGCCTCCCGGGGGATCGACGACCCGCTCCGGGCCGGCCGGCCCGAGGTCGCGCGCGACGTCCACAGGGCCCTGGCGCGATCGGCCGGGGCGCTCGGCCTGGGCGTGACGATCCTGGGCGTGAACCTGACCGACGCCCGGCCGCCGGTCGAGGTCGAGCCGGCCTTCGCCGAGGCCCAGGCGGCGCAGGCCGGGCGCGACCGGAGGATCGGCGAGGCGAAGGCCCTGGCCGGGACGATCCGCCCGGCCGCCCTCGCCGCCGCCGCCGCCGCGACCGACGCCGCCCGGGCCCGCGCCGACCGATCGGTGGCGATGGCCCGGGGCCAGGCCGGACGATTCCTCGCCCTCCTGGGCGAGGCCGCCCGGTCGCGCCCGCTCACCGTCCGCCGCCTCTACCGCGACGCCCTCCGCGACCTCCTGCCCGGCGTCCGTCGGAAGGTCCTGATGACCCCGGACGAGCCCGTCGACCTCGGCCTCTTCGGGGTCGAGGGGAAGTAGTTCGGGGCCGGTCAGTGGTGCCCCTCGATCGGGATCGGTTGGCCCTCCTCGTCGAGCCCTCCCCGGCCGGGCTTCCACAGGAGCAGGACGGCGGCGAGGGCGATCAGCGGCATCCAGCCGACCACGCCGATGATGATGTCGTAACTCCTGGTCCGATCCAGATGTTTCCCGATCAGGGGGTGGATGGAGGCCGAGACCAGCCAGGTGATCGTCGCCAGGGTGCCGCTGACCTTCCCCTGGTGCTTCCGGGAAAGGTCCTGGGTGAGCGAATAATAGGCGGCGAAGGAGCCGAGCCCGCCGAAGGCGACCACGAACAGGGCCCCGAGCAGGAGCGGGCCCTTCGGCAGGACGGCCACCGCGGTGGTCAGCGTGGTCAGCAGGCAGCACCCGCCGAAGACCCACATCCGCGACGAGAAGACCGAGAGGCCGCGGCGGGCCAGCCATCCCGTGAGGGCCCCGGCGCCGATGGCGCCGATGTCGGCGGCGACGTAGTAGAACGTCGTGAAGTTGAGCATCGAATCCTGGTCATAGCCCCGGGCCTCCTGGAGGAACTTCGGGAGCCAGACGCGCAGGACGTGCCAGTTCAGATTGATGCAGACGACCATCACCGCCAGGCTGGCGAACCGCGCCGAGAGCACGACCGACCGGAACGATCGGCCGTCGCCGGAGGATCCCGGGGCCCCCGGGGTATCCCCTCCCTCGCCCTTCCGGATCGGCCCGGGGAGGAGGTCCTTCGGTCGCATCGACAGGAGCCACAGGACAACCCAGGCGGTCCCCCCCGCCCCGATCACCAGGAACGGCCTCCGCCAGCCGGAGACCCCGGGCTCCAGGAGGAGCCTGATCGCTTGCGGGGCGAGCGCCGCCCCCAGGGCGGTCCCGCTCTGGAGCAGGCTATTGCCGAGGGCCCGGTCCCTCGGAGCCAGGAGGAGCTGGATCGTCTTCAGCCCGCAGGGGAAATGCCCCGCCTCGAACAGGCCGAGGAGGATCCGCAGGGTCAGGAGTTCGGAATAGGAGCGGCTCAGCCCCGTCAGGAACCCCATGACCGACCAGCCGACCAGCACGGCCGGATAGAGCCAGTAGACCCCGATCCGGTCGACCATCCAGCCGAACAGCAGGCTCCCGGCCGCGAACGCGAGCCCGAACCCGAGTTCGAGGTTGCCGTACTGCTCGTTATTGAGGCCGAAATCGACCTGGATCGGCTTGGCCAGGGTGTTGACCGTGACCCGGTCCATGTAATTGACGACCGTGGCCAGCATCAGGAGGACGCAGACATACCACCGCCAGGCGGCCGATCGCCCGGGCTCGGCCGTCCCGTCCGGGGACTCCCGGCCCGTCCCCGTCTCGTCGTCGGAACCGGTCGTCATCGGGCCTGATCCTCGTCGTGGGTCGCGTCCCCGTCGCCGGAATCGGCCGCGGGATCGGTCGCGACGCGATCTTATCCGGCCCTCCGACGCCGATCTACGGCCGAGGGGGTCCGGGATCCCTGCGGCGGCGACTCAGCCTTTCGGGGAGGAGCAACGGGCGACGATGGCCCGGGCGGTCCGGAGCCCGTCGACGGCGGCGCTGACGATCCCGCCCGCGTAGCCGGCCCCCTCGCCGCAGGGATAGAGGCCCGCGACCGTCGGGCATTGCCGCGAATGGTCGTCGCGGGGGATCCGGACCGGCGAGCTCCCCCTCGACTCGGGCCCGGTCAGGACGGCATCGCGGAGGAAGGCCCCGCGCATCTTCCGGTCCATCGCCACCAGGCCGCGCCCCATCGCCCGGGTGACGACCGGCGGGAGGATCAATTCGAGGTCCGACGGGACCGTCCCGCGCTCGTAGCTGCTCGGGAGCTTCCCCCGGCTCGACCGCCCGGCCAGGAAGTCGCGGGCCCACTGGACCGGGGCCTTGTAGGTCCGCCCGCCCGCCAGGTAGGCGAGCCGCTCGGCCCGCTGCTGGAAGTGGACGCCCGCCAGCGGGTGGCGGGTCGGGAGGTCCTCCGGGCCGACGGTGACGACCAGCCCGCTGTTGGCGAACGGCGTGTCGCGCCGGCTGTGGCTCATCCCGTTGGTCCCGAAATAGCCCGGCTCGCTCACCGAGGGCATCACGATCCCGCCGGGGCACATGCAGAACGTGAACAGGTCGCGGGCGCCGGCCCGGACGTTCAGGTTATACTCGGCGGCGCCCAGGGCGGGGTGGTCGGAGAAGGCCCCGTGCCGGGCGACGTTGACGTTCTCCTGGGGCTGCTCGATCCGGACCCCGAGCTGGAACGCCTTGGGCTCCATCGGGACGCCCCGGCGGAGGAGGATCCCGTAGGTGTCCCGGGCGCTGTGGCCGATCGCCAGCACGGCCAGGTCGGCCGCGAGGTAGCCCGAGCTGGTCATCAGGCCCCGGAGCCGGCCGTCGGCGATGTCGAAGTCCTCGACCCGGCACGAGAACCGGACCTCGCCGCCCAGCTCCTCGAACTTCCGGCGGAGGGTCCGGACGATCAGCGGGAGCCGGTTCGAGCCCAGGTGCGGCTTCGCCTCGTACACGATCGAGGGCTTGCCGTGGCAGTCGGCGATGACCTCCAGGACCCGCCGGACGTCGGGCCCGGTGGTCCGGCTGGTGAGCTTGCCGTCGCTGAACGTCCCCGCGCCCCCCTCGCCGAACAGGTAGTTGCTCTCCGGGTCGAGCGGGCCGCCGCCGTCGAACCGACGGACGTCGGCGACCCGGTCCTTGACCTCTCGCCCCCGCTCCAGGATCAGCGGCCGATAGCCCCCGAGGGCGAGCAGGTAGCCGGCGAACAGCCCGGCCGGGCCGGCCCCGATGATCACCGGCCGGTGGTCGAGCGGCTCGGGGCCGGGCTCGGGCCACTCGAACCGCTCGGGCTCGAACGACTCGACGTCGCCCGACGGCCGGGGCGACGCCCCGTCGCCGGGGACCTCCACCTCGGCCGCGTAGACGAAGTGCAGGTCGTCGTGCCGTCGGGCGTCCAGGCTCTTGCGGAGGATCCGGTAATGGGCGATGCCGTCCCGGCCGAAGCCCAGCCGGGCGGCCAGCTTCTCGGGCAGGACCTGCTCCGGCTCGTCGAGCTCGAGCCGGATGTTGGCGACTTTCCAGGACATGGTTGGACACCGACTGGACGGGTAAGGGTCTCACCGCCGGGACGCCAGGATCGCCCGGGGGGGAGGGAGGAATAGAAGAATCGGCAAGAATGAAAATACGAAACTTTGAAATGACTTTTAATTGACTCGCATTTGGAAGCTATCCGGGAATGAAAACGAGGAATGACACATGGTTTATGGCTGATAAATGGTCTCGGATCCGAACCGTGGACCCCGGAATTCGCCGGGAGTCTTGCACTTATCAACAATTACCGATATGACATAACCCATTGCCCCGACCGGGAATCGTTCCCGGATAGCCTCTTGCCTTTCCTCTCGCTCCTCGTCGTGATCCGGCATCGGCGTCGTGGCGGTCCGATTTCCCCCCGTCCCGGGTCACTCGGGCCGGTCGGCGGTCGGGCCGAAGCAGACCAGGGTGATGTCGTCGGCCTGCTTGTGGCCGAGGGAGAATTCGCGGATGTCCTGGAGGATCGACTTGCCCACGGCCTCGGCGCCGCCGGGCGAATCCGCCACCCGCTTGATCAGGCGGCGCTTCTCGACGGAGTCGTAGATCTCCTCGGCGGGGCTCCGGGCGTCGGTCACGCCGTCGGAGTAGACGACCACGACGTCGCCGGGCCGGATCTCGACGTCGAGCTCCTTGTATTCCCAGTCGGGCATGATCCCGAGCGGGAACCCGGAGATGTCGTCGCCCAGCTCCTCGACCTGCCCGTCGGCCCGCCGGAGGAACAGGGGGGGATGGCCCGCCGAGACGATCGTGATCTTCATCGCCTCGACATCGAGCAGGCAGATGCTCATGGTCATGAACTTCTCGTCGATCCCGGCGTCGCAGAGCAGGTTGTTCAGCTTGCCGATCGCCGCCATGGGCGACGGCTCGGTGGAGACGCAGTATTTGGTGTCGCCCGAGAACTTGGCCATCATCAGCGCCGCGGCGACGCCCTTGCCGGCGACGTCGCCCAGGGCGATCCCGAGCCGGTTGCCGGGCAGGGGCATGAAGTCGTAGTAGTCGCCGCCGACCTCGTAGGTGGGCTGGTAGAAGGCGAAGAACTCGAAGCCGGGGATTTTGGGGACCGACTGGGGGAGGAATCGCTTCTGGACGGTCTCGGCGATGTTCAGGTCGCGCTCCAGCGAGGCGCTCCGGAGCAGCCGCTCGTGCATCGAGGCATTCTGGACGGCGACCGCCGCCTGGCCGGCGACCGACGCCAGGACGTCGAGGTCGTCCTGGAGGAATTGCTTCCGGTCGCTGGTGTCGAGCTGGATGATCCCCAGGACCTCGCCGTCGGGCGTCAGGAGCGGGACGCACATCACCGACCGGATCTTGAGGTCGGCGATCGAGGCGCTGGTGGGCAGGTCGCTGTCCGCCCCGGCGTCCTGGCTGAGGACCGCCTTCTTCTGGCCGATGACGTGGTTGACGATCGACCGGCTGATGCTCATCGGGACCTCGTCGGTGAACGGCCCGGACAGCGGGGACCGGCGGTTGGGCCGATACTTGAAGGCCTTCCGCATCAGCCGCCCGGTCGACGGGTCGATCAGGATCAGGAACCCGCGCTCGGACTGGGGGAACAGCTCCATCAGGGCGTCGATGATCTTGGGCGCGACGGTGTCGATCTTCAGGTCGCTGGACAGGTTCCGCGAGATCTCCAGGATCGCCCGGAGCTTGACCTCCGGCCGGACGGCGCTGGCCATCGCGGTGGACCGCGACGCGTCGAGGGTGTGCAGGGCGCCCGAGACCTCCTCCTGCCCCTCGCTGACGGCGATCTCCTCGGAGATCGGCGGGAGGGGCCGGGTCGGCTCCCTGGGAGAGTTGGGGTAGAAGACGAACTCGACCTCGCAGACCTTGATCCGGTCGTTGGTCGTCAGCGTCGGCGGCGGCTCGTCGGGCTCGACCTTCCGGCCGTTGAGGAAGGTGAAGTTCCTCGAATGGAGGTCGTGCAGGACGAACCGATCGCCCGACCGGCGGATCTCGACGTGCTTGCGGCTGATCCCGTTGGAGTCGAGGATGACGTGGCATTCCTGGAGGCGGCCGATCACGAACAGGTCGTCCTTGATCTCGAAGAGTTGGCCGGCCGGGTCGGGGCTCACCTTCTTCAGGAACGCCATGCGAGCAGCTCCGTGATCGAGGTCGTCGGTCGGATCCGGCGGTCCGTCGCGTGGGGTCGGGTCATCCCTGGAGGTCTCGCCGCTTGATCTCGATCGCCTTGCGGATCAGGCGGCCTTGGACCTCCCGGATCATCCGCTGGACGTGGGCGGTCAGCCCGAGCCGTCGGGCATCTTCCTTGAGCCGGAGGGTTACTTCCAGCCCGAAGTCGACATTCGCCGGGTCGAGCAGGGTGTCGACGACGCTGAAGGCGTTGTTGTCGAAGAAGCCGAGGACCTTCTCGGCGTCGCCGTCGAGGGCGGCGACGCCGGCGATCATCACCCGGGTGAGCACCTCGTTCCGCCCGTAATGGGTCGTCCCCAGGACGTCGGCGAACGCCTTGAGCCGGTCGCGGTCGCGGCTGCGGAACAACTCCCGGGCGATCTGGGTGTACGACTTCGAGGCCCATTCCGCGTCGGCGGGATGATAGCCCGAGACGGCGACCCAAGCGGCCTCCCGGTCGGCGCCGTCCGGGAGGACCTGGGCATGGCGATACTGGCCGGCGGCCGTCTCCTCGCGCCCGACCTGCTCCCATTGGGGGGCGATCCAGAGCGCGGGGGGCGACGGGCGGGCCCCGGCGTCGGCCGAGAGCAGGTCGACCGGCCGGGACGACCAGCCGAACCCCGCCCCGATCGCCATCGCCAGGATCGAGACGCCCGCCATCGTCGCCCGGCCGGGCCGGGGGAGGAGCCGGCCCCGGCCGGCGTCGGTGCCGGCCCCCGCCTTGGCCGCCGTCGCGGTCGCGGACGGGCTGGCGGCCAACACGACGTCCCGGATCGCCGGGGAGGCGGGGGCCTGGGCGGACGGCGTGGCCGCGGCGAGCGTGGCGATCTGGTGCGCCTCGCGGATCCGGGACAGGTCGCGGAGCATCTCGGCGGCCGACTGGTGGCGGTCGGCCGGGGCCTTGGCCATCAGCTTCATCACCAGCCGGGTCAGCTCGGGCGGCAGATCGGGGCGGTGGACGGCCAGGTCGACCGGGATCTCGGAGACGTGCTTCATCGCCAGCGCCAATGCCGTCTCGGCCCGGAACGGTGGGTGGCCGGCGAGCATCTGGTAGCAGGTGACGCCGAGCGAGTAGAGGTCGCTCCGGTGGTCCATCGCCCGGCCGCGCGACTGCTCCGGGCTCATGTAGAGCGGCGTCCCCATGGCCACGCCCGGCTGGGTGACGTGGTGGCGGTCGTCGTCGAGGTCCCGGCAGAGCCCGAAATCGGCGACCTTGACCTGGCCCTTCCGGGTGAGCAGCAGGTTCTCGGGCTTGATGTCGCGGTGGACCAGCCCGACCTCGCCCGCGGCGCCGACCGCCGCCCCGGCCTGGCGGATGATCGAGAGCGCCTGGGGGAGGTCGGGGGGGCCTTTCCGGAGGAGGTATTCGCGGAGGTTGGTCCCCTGGACGTACTCCATGGCGATGAACCGGAGCCCCTCGCCGCTCCCCAGCGTGTAGATGTGGACGATGTTGGGGTGGTTGAGCTTGGCGGCCGACCAGGCCTCGGCCTCGAACCGGCTGATATAGGCCGGGTTGTCGAGCAGGTCGGGGCGGAGGACCTTCAGGGCCACCTCGCGATTCAGGCTGACCTGCCGGGCCAGGTAGACCTCGCCCATCCCCCCGCGGCCCAGGAGCCGGTCGACCTGGAAGTCCCCGAGCGTGACGCCGGTCAGGTCCCGCGCGCGAGGAGCGGGGCCGGTCAGGCCCCATCCCGTCGGGGTGTCGGTCGACGACGTCAGCCGATCCGGATGGCTCATGATGCGGGGATCGTCCTTACCTGTCGACCCGATCGGCGGGGCCCGGGCCCCCTCGCCTCGGGCCGGGGTCGAACATCATCCAGTCTACGGCATCCGGCCCCGTGCCGCAAATAAAGCGGGCGGCGCCGCCAGGCCCTCCGCGGGAACCCGGGGGGATCGCCCGCGGGCCGGCTTGCCCCGGCGAAAGTGGCTTTGTATGTCGAAGACCAAGCGTGACTGTGTTGGAAATACGGGGCTTTCCATTGACAGACAATCGTCAGAGGCCCCGTTTTCCAACACAGCCGCTCGTTCCGCCGGGGGCGAGTGGCTTTGTATGTCGAAGACCAAGCGTGACTGTGTTGGAAATACGGGGCTTTCCACTGGTAGACAATCGTCAGAGGCCCCGTTTTCCAACACAGCCGCTCGTTCCGCCGGGGGCGAGTGGCTTCGTTCCGCCGGGGGCGAGTGGCTTCGATCCGCCGGGGGCGAGTGGCTTCGATCCGCCGGGGGCGAGTGGCTTCGATCCGCCGGGGGCGAGTGGCTTCGATCCGCCAGGGGTGCCGACGGGATGTCTCGGGAAGTCGTCGCGGTCCGGTCATGGTCGGGCTTCCGGAAGTTGGAGGGCGGTTGAATGACTCCCCGGGGCTCGGGCGTCTATCCCTTGAATATTCGCGGAGTTTGGGGTCGGTTTAGCAGACAATTTCCCGGCAAGAGGGACATCGGCAATCCGGAGGTTGCCGCCGGCGCGAGAAATGCCGGCCGACGGCTCGATCGACGCGGGGTGAAATGCTAAGATTCCCAGGATGGATGGGATCAGGTCCGCGGCCCGGAGGCCGTCGCGACCGGACGGCTCGGGGCGGGGACGGAGGTTTCGGCCATGAAGATCCTCGTGAGATTGGGCGTTGCGGCGGGCCTCGGCCTGCTGGTGGCCTTCGGGCCGTCGATCCCGGCCCGGGCCCAGGTGGGCGTGATCGCCCCCAACGCCAACGGCGGCGACGAAGTCTTCTGGACCCTCAACCGGGGCGCCGTCCAGGCCCCCAGGATCCCGCCCCAGGGCCTCTGGGCCCAGGTCATCAGCGCGACCTCGAAGTGGATCGTGATCCAGAATGAGGAGGGCCAGCAGTTCCCGATCGCCTCGGAGCGGGTCCGCCGCTTCTTCATCCGATGGCCCAGCTCCGTCGACCAGCTCACGCCCGGCTCGATGGTCGAGGCCACCGGCCCCGAAGGCGGGTCCAACTCGATCCTGGCCGACCACTTCGACGTTTACGAGGGGGACGCCCAGAGCCTCGTCACCCCGACCATCCAGAGCTCGTACGGGTCCAATCGGCCCCTCACCGCCTACGACCTGGCGCAGCAGAACAGCTCCTTCGGGGTCTTCTACTGGACGTCGCCGGACACCTTCAGCATGCCCGCCCAGTTGCACGTCGTCGGCAACCCGGTGGGGGTCGACCCGGTCCGCGTCTCGATCTACGGCCAGAACTCGGTCATGATCCAGCCGGGCGTCAACGGGATGACCGTGACCCAGGTCACGCTCGGCTCCAACAGCTACGCCCGGGCCGGCGACCTCGTGTTCATCGTCCCGGAGAACGTCGGGCTCCGGAGCCTGGACGTCTCGCAGCTCGTCCTCTACAAGAAGATGCCGCTCCGGATGTTCCAGCCTTGAGAGTCTTCCTGGCGAGTGACGAGCGTGTATCAAGCCCGTCCGAAGGCCGGTGGCCCTGACATTGTCGGCTCAAGCCTCGATCGGCCTCTCCGCCCGAAAGCCTCCGGCCGAGGGGAAGAATCTGGTGAATCCAAACTCCTCGAACCTGGAGCGTAATCGATCCGACATCGGGCAGCCCAGGACTTCGACAGCCCGATAGGGCTGGGAGCCGCTGGATTCCCCATGGTGCAGATCGATATCGGACAGGACGCGGCAACAGATGGTCTCCGGCTCCTCTCCCGGCAGGCAGCAAAATAGGGTGAGGGACCGATCTTCAAGGCGAGCGGGAGACGCTGCCCATATGCGTTCGGCGGCCGAGCGGTGACCCGGTGAGTCCACCGCCCAGACGTGCATCCGCTCGCCGACCGAGAGCAACTCGACGCTGTTTTCGGGGGCGAGCACCAGGACTACGGTATGCAATGATCGATGACCTCCGCATCCGGCCGAGCGTGATCGTCCCTAATCAAGGCTTCGGCGTGTCGTCTTGCATCGGCTCGGATGTCCGGTAGAGGGGAAGGAATCGGTAATAGACCTCGAGGGTCAGGATCGACAGCGAGGTCTGGAACAGCCGCCCGCCCGTCCTCCCCCAGCGGTCGACCTGGGGGACTTGCGGGCTCCAGCTCCCCCGGTCGCAGCCCTTCCCGCCGATCTGCATGGCGATCAGCCCGTCCCGGACCCGGACGTTCCACTGCCTCCAGGCCTTGTTCTGCATGTTGTGCAGGAGCTGGGTCGCGTAATACCAGTAATAGATGTTCCGCTCGTTCGAGGCCTGGAGGTCGTTCCAGACCCCGGCCGCCCCCTTGACCATCGCCGGATAGTCGCGGGGCCATCCCAGATACTGACGGCAGAGCAGACCTTCGGCGGACATCACCGGCGTCGCGGGCCGGCCGGGGAGGTAGCTGTAAGTGGTCCGATGCTTGTCGGCGCCCGCCTCGTCGAGATAATGGGCGCACCCCCGGAGGACATTCTTGGGGACGTTCAGGCCCGAAAGGCGGGCGCTCCGGAGGGCGAACATCTGCCAGCCGAAGACCGACGTGTCGCCCTCCATGCCGGGCGTATACCGCCAACCGCCGTCGTACTTGTTCTGCGACTGCACGATGAAGTCGATCCCGAGCTGCGCGGGGACCTTGAGCCTCGGATCCTTGGAGATCCCGTAGGCCTCGCAGAGCGCCATCGTGGCGATCGCGTGGCTGTACATCTGGGCGTTGAACAGGCCGCCGAGGTAGAGTTCGCCGGTCTTCTGCTGGTGGGAGACGAGCCAGTCGAGCCCCCGGTGGACCTGGTCCTGATAGCGGCTGGGCTTGTTGTGGATGTGCCCGGCGCCGAGGAACGGGAGGAGGGCCAGGCCCGTCGCCGCGGTGTCCGAGACGGCGTGGACGTCCTCGGGGCAAACGGGCTGGCCCCGGCACTCGTTCCGGACGTCGAGGCTCCAGCCCCCATCGTCGCGCTGGTGCCTCATCAGCCAGTTCAAGCCCTCCTGGACGGCCTTCTCCGAGGCGGTCGTGCCGCCCTCCCGGCGGATGAGCTGGGCCTTGGACATCCCCTGCCGTCCCGAGAACGGGGCGGTCATGTCCTCGGTGTGCATCCGGACCGACTGCATCAGGTCGCCGACGCCGTCCGGGCGGGTCGCGGAGACCCGCGCCGGGCTCGACGGCATCGGCCCGAACTTGATCCCGGCGGCGAGTTTGGGCTGGCTCGTCCCCCGGTCCGACGGCTCGACCGAGAGCGAGGGCTGCTGGTCCGACTGCCGGTCGGTGAACGGGTCGCCCGACTGGTTGGCGGGCGAGAGCGAGGTGAAATCCTCGTCGGCCAGGCGGACGATCGCCGAGTCGAAGTCGACCCGGGGCTCGCGGTCCTCGCCGGAGACGTAAGCGACGGTCGCCAGGATCACCAGGAAAACCGCATGGACCAGGAGGCTCGTCCCCCAGGACGGGAGCCAGGTGAGCCAGGCGGGGGCCAGGCGATCGAGTCGCGACAGGAGGCGGCGGAATCGGACGCGCGCGACGCGCTTCCAGCGGGGTCGGTGGTGCGTCATGATCGGGCGGTCCCCGGGCGATTGCCGACGCGGACGTGGGCGATGGGGAGACGGGCCGGCCGCGCCGGTTATTCATCCGACCCCGATCGACTCGCCGGGCCCGGGAGGGGGCCCGGGGGCGTCGGCTTCATTATAACCAGTGCGTCGGGCCCGGGGCGAATGGCCCTCGAGACCGGCCGATCAGCCGTTCCCGGGCCGGGGCTCGTCGCGCTCGTCGAATCGTTCGACCTCGGCCCAGCCGAGGGCCTCGAGCGGGCCGGCGACGAGGCCGGCGTCGGCGACGACAACGACCACGAAGCCAAAGGGGTCGACGTGGCGGCGGGCGGCGGCCTCCAGGGTCGAGGGGGTCACCTCCCCGAGCCGGTCGGCGAACCGGGCGTGGTGGTCGGGCGGGAAGCCGTGGAGGAACAGGCCGGCGTAGCGCGAGACGAGGGCCGAGGGGGTCTCGAAATGCCGCGCCTGACCCTCGATCAGCGACCGACGGGCGTCGTCGAGCTCGGCCCCGGTCGGCGGCCGGTCGCCGAGCAGGGCGACCACCTCGCCCCGGAGGTCCCCGAGCGCCTCGGCCAGCCGGTCCGACTGGAGCGACGACGAGATCAGGAACGGCCCGGCGCCCCTGCGGAACTCGAAGTGGCTCCGGATCCCGTAGGTGAAGCCCTTCTCCTCGCGGAGCCGGGCGTTGAGCCGGGAGCTGAACTGGCCGCCGAGGATCTGGTTCCAGACGGTCAGGTCGGTGAAGTCGGGGTCGAGCCGGTCGGTCCCGGCGTGGCCGACCCGGACCACGGCCTGCGGGGCCCCCGGGCGGTCGAGCAGGAGCAATCGGGTCCGGCCCGACCGGGGGGCCCTGGGGACCTCGGGCCTCGGCCCCGACCGGCCCGACCAGCCGGCCAGCCGGGCGTCGAGGAGGGCGACCACCTCGTCGGGGTCGACGTCGCCGGCCACGACGCACGAGGCGCCCCCGGGCGTGTATCGGTCGCGGTGGAATTCCCGGAGGTCGTCGCGGGCCAGGCGGGAGACGGTCGCCTCCTCGCCGTCGACGGGGACCCGGTACGGGTGGTCGTCGTCGAAGAGGGCCCGGAGGATCGCCCGGTTCGCCCGGGCGTCGGCACTGTCGCGCTCGGCCCGGAGCCCGGCGAGGGTCTGGGCGTGCACTCGCTCCCATTCCTCGGCCGGGAAGGTCGGGTTCCGGAGGACGTCGACGGCCAGGTCGAGGCTCGGCCCCAGGTGGGGCGTCAGGCACTGGAGGCCCACATAAGAGCCGTCCCAGCCGGCGGAGATCGCCAGCGAGGTCCCCATCCCCTCGGCCGCCAGGGCGATCTGGTGCGACGACCGCGAGGAGGTCCCCTCGTCGAGGAGGTCGGCGGTCAGGTGGGCGAGCCCGCCTCGCCTCGGGCCGTGCGCCGAGGCCCCGGCGTCGAGGACGAACGTCGCCGCCACGATCGGGAGGTCGCGGCGGGGGAGGATCCAGACCGGGACGCCGCAACCGAGCCGGCGGACCTCGGGCTCGGGCGCCCGGAACGGGGCGGCCGGGGTGGAGATCGGCGGGGCCGACCGGTCGACCGGCGCCGAGACCGTCATCGGCTTCCGCCCCAGGACGGTCAGCGAGGCCCGGGGGGCACCCCGGAGGTAGGCCCGGGCCGCGTCTCGGACCGAATCCGGCGTCACACCCCGATACCGATCGAGGTCGGAGGTGATCCGGCCGGGGTCGCCCAGGTGGATGTTATAGGCGTTGAGGCGGTCGGCCACCCCGCCGAACCCGCCGACGTTGTCCAGGGCGTAGACGAACCCGGCGAGCCGGCCGTTCTGGACGCGGGCCAGCTCGGCCTCCTCGACCCCCCGTTCGGCGATCCCGGCGATCTCGGCGTCGACCAGGTCGCGGGCCTCCTCCCACGACCGCCCGGGGCGGAGGGTCGCCGTGACGCCGAACGTCCCGGCCAGCTCCCGGCCCGACTGGTACGCGGACGCGTCCTGGACCAGCCCGCGGTCCACGACCAGCCCCCGATAGAGCCGGCTCGATCGGCCCCGGCCGAGGATGTCCCCCAGGAGGACCAGCGCGGCGTCGTCGGCCTCGAAGTGGGGGACGGTGTGCCAGGACAGGTAGACCCGATCCAGCTCGACCCGGTCGCGGAGGGTGACGCGGACCTCGGCCGACAGCCGGGCGTCGGGGGCCCGGGGGGTGAGCGACCGGGCGCCGCCGGGGATGTCGCCGAAATACCGCTCCGCCATCGCCAGGGCGCGGTCCTCGTCGATGTCGCCGACGATGGCCAGGCTGGCGTTCCCCGGGACGTAGAACCGCCGGAAGAAGGCCTCCACATCGTCGCGGGACGCGGCCTCGACGTCCTCCATCACGCCGATCGTCGTCCAGCTATACGGGTGGTCGGGGGGGAACATCGCCTCGGAGAGCGTCCGCCAGGCCTGGCCATAGGGGCGATTCGCCACGTTCTGGCGATATTCATTCTTGACAACGTCCTTCTGGATCCGGATCTTCGAGTCGCTCAGGGCCGGGAGGAAATGCCCCATCCGGTCCGATTCCATGGCCAGGGCCAGCTCGACGTGGGCGGCGGGGATGTCCTCGTAGTAGTTGGTCCGGTCCGAGGAGGTCGACCCGTTGATGCTGGCCCCGAGCCGCTGGAGCGGCCGGAAGAAGTCGCCGGGATAGTGCTCCGACCCCTCGAACATCAGGTGCTCGAACAGGTGGGCGAAGCCCCGCTGGCGCCGCTCCTCATTCTTGGAGCCGACGTGATACCAGAGATTCACCGCGACCACGGGGAGCGGCCCCTGCCGCCTGGCGATCACGTCGAGCCCGTTGGCCAGGGTGGTCTTGGTGAACCGGACGGGGTCGAGGCGGAGGGGATCGTTCATCGATTCGGGCGCGTCCCACGGGTCAGGGTGCGGTAATGGATTCTGGTAATCAGGCCGCGGCCTTCTTCCAATAGGCATCCCACTGGTTCCCGTAGGCCAGGCAGCAGAGCGACGCCATCCGCTCGACTCGACGCACGCGCCATCGGGCCCC